>Ga0255752_10000054_pt1 | contig 122456 bp, 124 predicted proteins | sample 011ome_25_FD_179952 | JGI IMG/M metagenome (GOLD analysis project Ga0255752, IMG submission 179952) | Coastal salt marsh microbial communities from the Groves Creek Marsh, Skidaway Island, Georgia - 011512CT metaG (version 2) | ecosystem: Environmental > Aquatic > Marine > Intertidal zone >...
CGCCATTTCCAGGAACGGATCTAATGTAATCTGTACCACAGGTTGTGGGAAGTTGAACCACTTTGTGAAGTGCTCTTCATTCTTCAACCACACCTCAGCAGCTATTCTTCTTACTTCTTCCGTACCGTCTTCCAATGTGAAGCGCAATACCAATGGCATCACCAAGCCTCCTTGGTTCTCAAAAGAAACACCGTAGAAGTGGTAGCCTGCATCGAGCATTGCTGCCTCTTCTTCGCTCAAACCGTCGCGGTAGCGCTGGTACTCTTCACGGTCACTCTCCTTTACCTCAAAACGGTTGTAACGGTTGTAGAAATCTCGAGCTGCCTCGTTTTCATCCACAACTGTGCGAATGACTGAATTGCGTGCTTTACCAATATGTGCATCGGCTTTCGCGGCCTTCTCCTCAAGAATTGGGTTTTCTACATCAGGATTTTTCGAGCTCATCTGGTACCACTGTACATCCGTGATTGCGATATCCACATGATCCGTGGTGTAGAACCAACCTCTCCAGAACCAATCCAAATCTACCCCTGAAGCGTCCTCCATCGTGCGGAAGAAATCTGCCGGTGATGGGTGCTTGAAGGCCCAACGACGGCTGTACTCTTTAAAGGCGTAGTCGAACAACTCACGACCCATAACCGTTTCGCGCAGGATATTCAAGGCCGTAGCTGGCTTGCCGTAGGCATTATTCCCAAACTGTAGAATGCTCTCAGAATTGGTCATAATCGGAACCATATCCTCCTTAGGACCACTCATGTAAGGCACAATCTTGTGCGCAGGACCACGACGAGATGGGTACTCGTGATCCCACTCTTGCTCCGTCAAGTACTGTACAAACGTGTTCAGACCTTCGTCCATCCACGTCCACTGGCGCTCGTCAGAGTTAATAATCATTGGGAAGAAGTTGTGACCTACCTCATGGATAATCACACCAATCATTCCGTATTTCGTGCTCTCGCTATATGTACCGTCTGCTTCTGGACGACCGCCATTAAAACAAATCTGCGGGTACTCCATACCAATCCATTTCGTATGAACAGAGATGGCTTTGTGGTACGGGTAATCTACCGTGAATTTGCTGTACACCTTCAAAGTATGTGCAACAACGCGCGTTGAGTACTGCTCCCACAATGGGTTCCCTTCTTTCGGGTAGTAGCTCATCGCCATGGTAGTCTTACCATTGATATCTACAGCCTGTGCATCCCAGATGAACTTACGCGACGTCGCAAAGGCGAAATCACGGACATTCTCTGCTTCGAATACCCAAGTCTTGCTCTTCGTGCTCTTGTCCTTTTCAGCTTGTTCTGCTTCTTCTTGCGTCACAATAATTACTGGATCGTCATAACTCTTGCGCGCCTTGGCCAAACGGGCACGCTGCTTCGACGACAATATCTTGCTCTCGTTGGTAAGCTTACCCGTCGAAGCCACCACGTGATCCGAAGGAACCGTAATGCTTACTTTGTAATCCCCAAACGGAAGGGTGAACTCACCAGAACCCAAAAACTGCTTGTTCTGCCATCCTTCAACATCATTGTACACTGCCATTCTTGGGAAGAACTGTGCGATGGTGTAGAGGTAATTGTCGTCGTCTTCAAAGTACTCGTATCCTGAACGACCACCAATGTCCATACGGTCATTGATGTTGAACCACCATTTGATGTTAAACGAGAACTTCTGCCCTTTGCGCAATGGCGTTGGCAGATCGATACGCATCATGGTGTTGTTGATGGTGTAGCGCAAGTTCTTGCCTGAAGTTGTCTGTACGTAATCGATTTTAAAGCCTCCGTCAAAATCATAGAACTGATTGTTCTTTAGCTGATTGAAAGCCGTCTGCGCCGTATTGCCGCGCTCCGAGAAGATCGGTCCGCGCTTGATCTCTTGTGTCGTGCTGTTTTTTGCACGCATATTTTGGTCCAATTGCACCCACAAATAGCGCAGCTCGTCTGGGCTATTGTTCGTGTAGGTAATGGTCTCTTTCCCGTAGATGCGTTGCGTTTCATCATCAAGGGTAATGCTCATGTTGTAATCAGCCTGCTGCTGGTAGTACTCATGACCCGGTGCCCCTGAAGCCGTGCGGTAGACGTTTGGCGTAGGCAACTCTTGACCTAATTGACGGAATTTAGACGTATTGACGTTCTGTGCAGTCAATGTAAAAGCGGCCCCCAAGGCCAACCATAACAATCTATTTCTCATGTATTTGAATTAAAAGAGTTCGTTAGGAATTCGTTCCAAAATCATCTGCGCACTTAAGGTGAGTACTACTCCTGTTATCAGGATTCGAACGGGCTTAATAGACACGCCAATTTTTTGGAAAATCGAATATACAAAAAGCAATAAGACAACAAGGAGGATTTGTCCTAGTTCAATGCCAACATTAAATGGCAACCACGCCCACCAAAAAACATCGTCTTGCGCAATGAAAGAATAATACGAGCCGAAGCCCATGCCGTGCACTGCGCCGAAGATGAGCGAGAGGTGGCGGCCAGAATTGGACACAGAAAAATTTCGAGCGAAATGAAAAACCCCAGTTAAGAAAATAGTCACTGCGATCCCCAACTCCACCCATGTACTGTCTATGGAAATCAATTCTGTGGCGGTCAAAGCAAGGGTCAAACTGTGCCCTACTGTAAAGGCCGTCACCCACCACAGCGTTTGTTTCCAATCGCGGAAGGTTAAAGGCAAGGTAAGGGCGAGTAAAAACAACATGTGGTCGTACCCTTCTATATCGAGGATGTGCCTGAGGCCCAGATCTATGTAAAACATCTAAAAGGAATAATTGAATTCGTACTCATTGCCTTCGCGGCAGCTACTGGTATACTTCTGACCGTCGTAATGTAAGATGACAATGTTCTCTTGCGTAGGATAAATATCCGCCAACAAGGTCTGGTTTACTTTCCAACCCTTTGCGTATTCTTCCAGGGCCAATTCCATAGGTCCTTTAAAGAGCAAATACACCTCATCAGGTCCTCGAACCGTGCCCGAGTAGCTAAACTTTAATGGCTGCTCACCCACTTGAACGTTTAGATGCTTCTGTAAATACACTGCATGCAAGCTGTCTTGCGAAGTCGAATCTAACTGCACATAGCGTTGCACTTTATTAGCAATCAAAGCATTCATGGCACGCTCCCAATCGTCAGGGAAACACTTCACAACACCATTAATCTGCCCTTTTTCTGCATCAACATAAATATCTGTGACGCTTACATAGAACTCATGCTTTACCTTCGTAGAGAACCCACAGATTCCAAAGAACACAAATATGAGTAGAAGCACTGATTTTTTCATGCCCGTGAAATTAAGCCAATTTTCGCTTTTCACCTTGCTCCTCGGCGCATTGTTGAGCAGTTTCAACACATTCGCTCAGGCAGTCAAGATTCATGAAGGCCCATCCTTTCAAAGCGGAATTTGTGAACCCAGCATCAGCGTGGACCCTACCAACCCTATGAACATTTATGCAGCTAGCATTTTAGACAACTTTTACCAAAGTACCGACGGCGGGGTCACTTGGACCCAAGAAAAAATATCGAGCCCGTTTGGCGTTTGGGGCGATCCTTGTATTATAACTGACGGAAACGGCCGCGTTTATTATTTCCACCTCAGCGATCCCGAGGGCACTAATTGGAGCAGTGAACAGATTCTCGACCGCATGGTCTGCCAAACAAAAGACGGTCCCCAAGGCGCTTTTACCGACGGCTCTTTTACCGCCGTTAACGGAAAAAAACACGACAAAGAATGGGCTACCATACATCCAACTAAAGGAACTATTGCCTTAAGCTGGACCCAATTCGACGCCTACGGCACATCAGATGAAAATTGTAAAAGCACCATCCTTTTTAGCGAGAGCAATGACGGAGGACAGAGTTGGTCCGAGCCTGTAGTCATCACCGAACAACAGGGCGACTGTGTAGACGACGACGGCACCAGCGAAGGTGCGGTTCCTGCATACGGCATCAAAAACGCTCGATACGTTGGCTGGGCATTGGATGGAGGCATCTATTTTAACCGAAGTTTAGACGGCCAGCACTGGGAAGAAATCCGTGTGGCGGACCAAAAGGACGGCTGGACACAGAGCTATCCAGGCTTCAACCGTGCCAACGGTATGCCTGTAACTGTGGTTGATCATTGTGAAAGCAGCGAATATTATGGCCGAATATATGTTTGCTGGGGCGATAAAGACTCCCTCAATGGCGGCGAAATATGGATCAGTTCCTCTGACGATGCTGGGGGAACTTGGAGCCGTCCTTCAAAAGTAAGCCCAGATGGTGAATCTTCGGATCAATTCCTTCCATGGGTCACCGTAGACCCGTCCTCAGGGTACCTTTATGCAGTATACTACGACCGCAGAGATACAGAGAAAGGAAACGAAACGAACACCTACCTCAGCAAGAGTGTGAATGGCGGTCAGAGCTGGACCGAATGGCAGATCAATGATGAACCCTTCTTCCCGGCGAGCACCGTATTCATGGGCGATTACAACCACATCAGCGCTCAAAACGGGGTTGTTCGTCCAATTTGGACCGAAATGAAAGGACTTAAAAAATCGGTCTGGACCTACATTTACAATGAAACAAAATAATTCATGAAGCTACTCTTAGTCAGTACAAGTACCGTTTATGGAAAGCCCTATTTAAGCTACCTCGAAGAGGAGTGCAAAGACTTCTTCCCTACGGCAGGAAACATCCTTTTTATACCCTACGCACGACCCGGCGGCATCACACACGACCAATACACGGCCAAAGCAAAGGAAGTCTTTGAAAACTGGGGATTTAGCGTCAAAGGAGCACACGAATTTCCTTCCGCTGAAGAGGGCTGCAACTGGGCCGATGGATTCTTCACTGGCGGTGGAAACACGTTCGTTCTAGCCAATGACCTTCGCGAAAGTGGCTACTTTGAAGCCCTAGATGCAGCAGTACGAGGCGGCAAACCCTACATGGGCACCTCAGCCGGCTGCAACATGACGGGGCAAAGTATCTCTACCACCAACGACATGCCCATCATCTATCCACCTTCATTCAAGGCTTTCGGCTGGGTCCCCTTCAACATCAACCCACATTACCTCGATCCTATTGCGGGGTCTAAACACATGGGTGAAACGAGAGAAACGAGAATTGGTGAATTCCACAAATTCAATGATGTCCCGGTTATTGGATTACGCGAAGGTTCATGGATTCGTGTTGAAAACGGAACTTACACCCTAAAAGGAGGGCAAACCGCTCGTGTTTTTTACCCTGGCTTACCCGCCGTAGAGCAAGAAAAACTTTTGTTAGAAACATCATAGGTTGATCTGGAAATAAATAGGTCTATTCAACTATTTTGGTCTAAATCAATAATCTCATGAAAAAGTTAATTGCAGTTATTCTCATTGTAGTAAGTTATCCACTTACTGCTCAAATTTCTTGGTCACCATATGCACTGGTTGAAGAAAGTGTTCATCTTGGTGATGTACGGCCTTCATATAACTATGCCAATTTGAATGTATCGGCTGCCAATGCTGGTATTCGAGTGGGCGCCTTCGTTTCTTCACCTAATGCATTATCGGGTGAAATGACTTTAGGCGTTGTTGGTTTAGGTAGCCCAGGATCTTTTGCAACCAATATGATTCCAGTGGAAGTAGTTGGTCACCTCAACACACTTCAACTATCGAAAACTGATATTCGATTCAATCTAGATTTTGGTGCAGGAATTGCTCTGGCAGAAAACAACAGCACATATTACAATCTGAATAGAAATGCCGTTTTAGGATTATCACTAGAATTTCCTCGGATGAGTAAATTTGAAAGCCTCATTCTAGGAGTTCGATATGTTTCAAATGGTGTTGATTTTCTAGATAAATCTATAGCAGGTTCGGACAATGATGCAACACTCAGATTCTATACCGCTGTAAGGTTCGATGGCAGATTAAAAGCAGATACCAAGAATGTCGATGATATCAATAAGCTCTTATTGGAAAACATTCAATTCCAGAAGACTTTGAAAGAGAAAGAAATAGAGAATGCACTTTTACAAGATGTAATCAAAGCTTATTCAAAATCAGATCAGGATGCGACAAGAATTGAAAATGATTCCATTGAGGCCGAAGATGATCAAATTCCTGTAGAAGAGACCACAGCTCTTCCTGCTAAAAAGAATGCTACTAAATACGCCATTATAATTGCAAGTTTTGGTAATCTCGAAAGTGCCAATAAATTTGTTAATGAATATCAAGAGGAATGTGAAATTCTTTTTGATGAGGCAAGTGGTAATTACAGAATTGCCTATAAAGTAGTGGATTCCATTGATGAAGCTACTGAAGTTTCTAGGACACTTCGAGACAGCAATGAAGACAACTGGATCTTAAGATTATAAAAAAAGACCCGCCTTGAGCGGGTCTTTTTTCGCCCTTATATTCCCTAAATTTGTGGCCGCAACGAACACTATGAAAAAGACAGCATTAATTGTACTCGACGGTTGGGGAAGAGCCGATAACCCTGATGTCAGTGCCATCGATAAAGCCAACACACCTTTTGTTGATTCCCTGTATAAGGACTACCCGCAAACTTGGGTAAAAACTTCAGGGCTAGACGTAGGTCTACCTGAGGGTCAAATGGGAAACTCTGAAGTAGGCCATATGAACCTAGGTGCAGGCCGTGTAGTTTATCAAGATTTAGTGAAAATCAATCTTGCCGCCGAGAATGGAGACTTTGCTAATGACCCTACCCTCCTTTCTGCATTGGCACACGCTAGAGCCAACAAAAGCAAGATTCACATTTCAGGGCTTCTTTCTGATGGCGGTGTACATGCGCATATCAATCACGCAAAAGCCCTATGTACTTGGCTGCACGCTGAAGCATTTGAGAATGTATTCGTTCATGTTTTTACAGACGGTCGAGATACTGACCCACAAGGCGGTGCAGAGTATGTGTCCGATTTAGAAGCACATATGTCAGAAACCACTGGACGTGTTGCTTCATTAATAGGACGCTACTTCAGTATGGACCGAGATAAGCGTTGGGAGCGTGTCGCTAAGGCTTATCATTTAATGGTTCACGGGAAAGGCGCAAAAGCTACCGATGCCGTTTCTGCTATTAAGCATAGTTACGAAACAGGAGTTACAGACGAATTTTTAGAGCCGGTAGTCATTACTAATGAAGACGGTACCCCATTAGCTACTCTTGAGGAAAACGATGTGGTAATCATGTTCAACTTTAGAACGGATCGAGGAAGAGAAATCACCGAGGTCTTAACCCAAAGTGACTTCCCAAAAGAGAACATGTCTGCTTTGAATCTTCACTTTGTGACCATGACTAGCTACGACGACACGTTCAAAAATATTGAAGTAGTATTCCGCAAGGACAACTTGGTCAATACATTGGGTGAAGTACTTGAAAGTGCTGGACGTACCCAGATTAGGATAGCTGAAACAGAGAAGTACCCTCATGTCACCTTCTTCTTTTCCGGCGGTCGTGAGAAACCTTTTAATGGTGAAGAGCGCTTACTATGTCCTTCTCCAAAGGTGGCTACTTACGACTTACAGCCTGAGATGAGCGCAGGCGATATTAGAGATGCTATTGTTCCCAAATTAAAAGAAGGCACAACCGACTTTGTGTGTCTGAACTTTGCCAATCCTGATATGGTTGGTCATACAGGGGTAATGGAAGCCGCAATCAAAGCTTGTGAAACTGTTGACTCGTGTTTGCAATCCGTGGTTGAGGCTGGCTTGGAATCGGATTACCAATTCATCGTTCTTGCCGATCACGGAAATGCAGATTGTATGGTAAATGAGGACGGTTCACCGAACACTGCGCATACCACCACTGTTGTACCATGCTGGCTTGTTGGTTCTTCAGCCCAAGAATATAGCCTAAAAGAAGGGAAACTAGGAGATATAGCACCTACCCTTTTGGCTCTAATGGGTATGGATAAGCCGGAGGAAATGACAGGAGATAATTTATTGGTCGCCAAATAATGATCAAATACAAGACTAGAGAAGAAATTGAACTGATGCGTGAAAGCGCGCAGTTGGTCAGCAAGACTTTAGGTATGCTCGCGCCAAAAATTGTTCCTGGCGCCATCCCTTTGGAGCTGGATAAAATGGCTGAAGAATTTATTCGCGACCATGGTGGTGAACCAGGGTTCCTCGGCATGTATGGGTTTCCAAACAGCCTGTGTATGTCTCCAAATGCTCAAGTCGTTCATGGTATACCAAGCAAAGACCCACTCAAGGAAGGCGATATCCTAAGTGTAGACTGCGGGGTTTACATGAATGAGTTCTATGGTGACCATGCATACACTTTCGCCGTAGGTGAAGTTGATGCAGACACCAAGCGTCTTCTTGCCGATACCAAAGAAAGTCTTTATGTGGGTATACGAGAGGTCGTTGTGGGCAATAGAATAGGCGATATTGGCGCGGCTATACAGGAATTTACTGAGGCACGCGGGTACGGTATCGTTAGAGAGCTTGTAGGACACGGTCTCGGTCGTAAAATGCACGAAGAGCCACAAGTTCCAAACTACGGGCGTCGTGGGCGCGGTAAAAAGATTCAAGAAGGCCTAGTGATCGCCATTGAACCTATGACTAATCTAGGAACGCATAGAATTAAGCAACTCAAAGACGGCTGGACCATTCTCACTGCCGATGGTAAAAACAGTGCGCATTTCGAACACGATATAGCGGTAGTTGATGGTAAGCCTGAAATCCTAAGTACTTTCCAGTACATTTACGACGCGCTCGGTATAGAGCCGGAAGAATACGAAAAGGTATGATCTCAAAAATGATGAAATGGGCACTCGCTATGGTGCCGCGCCCTCTGCTTATTAGATTGAGCTACATTGTGCAATGGCTCAGTCCTGTATTATTCAGAGGCTCAAATTTTATCGATCCAATCGACGGTAGAGGCTATTCACGCTTTTTCCCTTACGGCTATGGCGAGAATCAACGTCCCAATGCACTTTGCCCAGGAACAAACAGTCTAGAAAGGCATCGACTTCTTTGGCTTTACCTCAAGGAATACACAGATTTCCTTTCCAAGCCACAAAAACTCCTACACATCGCCCCAGAACAGTGTTTTTATGGTCGATTCCGCAAAATGAATCACCTTGATTACACCACGGCCGATCTCTTCTCACCACTAGCAGATATGCGTTTTGATGTACAAGACATTCCTATCGAGGACAATACGTACGACACCATCTTTTGCAATCACGTTCTTGAACACGTAGATGACGATAAGCAAGCCATACGTGAACTTCACCGAATTCTAAAACCAGGTGGTTTAGCCATCATGCAGGTTCCATTGGATCCTGATTATAAGGTTACAGATGAGGACCCATCGATAAAAGATCCTGTAGAACGTGAGCGTCGCTTCCGCCAGTACGATCACGTTCGTCTTTACGGTCAAGATTACCCTGAGCGCCTCAAAGAATGTGGTTTTACTGTAAGCACCTTCGATGCAGCAAAGGAACTTCCTGAAGGCTATTTTGAGAAATACGCGCTGCCGAATCGAGAGATGTTATACGTCTGTACCAAATAGGCCCGCAATTTTTAGAATAAGAAAACAAAAAGCCCGCTCTTTGAGTGGGCTTTTTGGGGTCTAAATATGATTGCTATTAAACGCAATAATTGCTAGCGATTATTTCATCCAACCTGCGATCATTGAATCCATCTTATCCTCTTCTTCTTGAGCCAATACTGGATCAACAAGGATACGACCGCTGTGCTCGTCAATCATGATTTTCTTACGCTGTGCAAGTTCCATTTGACGTTGCGGTGGAATTACGAAGAAAGAACCGGCAGAAGCACCACGCTCAACTGAAACCACAGCGAGCTTGTTCTTAGTAGCCGAACGAATACGATCGTACGCATCAACTAGGCGCGCCTCAATCATTCCCTTGTACTCTTCGCTCTTAGCAAGAAGCATTTCTTCTTCTTTCTGCGTCTCAGCCATGATAGTATCTAACTCACTCACTTTATGCGTCAAATGAGTCTTACGATCATTCAACTTCTCTACGCTCGCCTCGTTAGCCTCTTTCTTAGCTTCGATACGTGCTGAGAACTCGCGAATACGCTTTTCAGCCAATTGAATTTCCAATTCTTGGTATTCAATTTCCTTCGCAATTGCTTCGAACTCTCTGTTATTTCTTACTTGCTCCTGATCTTTTGCGTACTTCGCCATTTTCTCTTGGCTTTCCTTGATCAAAAGTTGTTTTTCCTTGATATCTACTTCTAGGTCAGCAATTTCATTGTTCACCTTTTCCATACGAGTCTCCATACCGGCTACTTCGTTTTCAAGATCTTCAACTTCCAATGGAAGCTCTCCGCGCATTGCACGGATTTCGTCTACACGACGATCAATGATTTGCAGATCATAAAGCGCTCTTAATTTATCTTCTACGCTTAGCTCTTTTGCCTTCTTAGCCATACTAATAGTACTGAATAGGGTTTGTGTTGACCTCAGTTTTGAGAACGGCAAATTTAGGGAATTTTTCCGAGAGTCTATCAGCTATGAGGTCGATTGTAAACTGCTCACTCTCAAAATGTCCAACATCAAAAATCGACAGACTGCCATCCGCATCGAAAAATTGGTGGTATTTGTAATCCGCCGTGATAAAAACATCTGCTCCGCTGCCCTTTGCTGCTCCTAATAAGAAGCTACCTGAACCGCCGCATACAGCAACTCGTTTGACACTTTCCTTTACCGCAGGAGTATATTTTATTATCGTACCAAAAGCCTTTTTAACCAAGGCTAAAAATGCATCAAATTTCATTTCCTGGGCCAATTCACCGACGGCACCCGCACCATATTGGGTAGCCACATTTTCTACAGCCAACCACTCGTAGGCCATCTCCTCGTAAGGGTGCGCCGTTCGAGCCGCCTTCTCAACCGCCCTTTGGGCGAACGCAGGCACGATAAACTCTAGCTTGGCTTCTTCTACAAACTCGCGCTCACCTACCTTCCCTATTACAGGAGTGGTCCCTTCAGTTCCTTTAAACGAACCTACACCTTCGGTTTTAAAGCTGCACTCTTCATAAGCACTAACCTTTCCCCCTCCTGCATTAAATACAGCCATTTCAAGCGAAGGAACATGCGCAACTGGAACATAGACCTGAAATTTCTTCAAGGAATCCTTCATTGGACTAAGAATGGCATGATTCTCAATTCCCAGAAGCTCCATGATCTTCGCATTCACCCCCCAGAGCACATTGTCGAGGTTGGTATGAATTGCATAGATAGCCACATCGTGCTTAATAGCCTTCATGATTACTCGCTCAATATAACTTGAACCATTTAATCTCTTTAATCCTCCAAATACTATAGGATGGTGCGCAACAATGAGGTGGATATTCTTGGCAATGGCTTCATCCACCACAGATTCCAAACAGTCCAAAGCAACCAAAACACCGTCGGTTTCCCAATTTCCGGAACCAACGATGAGTCCGCTATTATCGTATGATTCTTGAAGTGCCGGCGGCGCCCACAACTCCAATTCTTGAATAATTTCTCCAATTTGCATAGTTCCCCAAGTTAGGATTTTATCCATTAAAAAACCCCTCGGACCTGCGGCCCGAGGGGTTCATAGATTATTTCGAAAAAACGAACTATTTATCGTTCTTCTCCATTTGCTCTTTAAGAGCCGCCAAAGCGTCTAGATCACCCATAGTTGAGCGCTCAACGTTTTGGTTTGGTACAGCAACGTTTCCGCCTTTGTTACCACCACGGCCAGTGTTCTTCTTCATCTCAACCTCCTTGTAAGTACCTACGTGAGATACTACAATACGACGGTTGTCTTTATTGAATTCGATCACTACGAACTCTGCAGTTTCGCCTTTTTCTAGTTTAGCACCATCTTCTTTAGTGATGTGACGTGCAGGACAGTAAGCCTCAACACCTTCGTGCTCAGCAAAGCTTACATCACCACCTTTATCACCTGAGTTGATCATAGTACCTGTTACCTTGTTACCTACTTTGAATGTTTCAGCATAAGCATCCCAAGGGTTATCAGTTACTTGCTTGTGACCCAAGCTCAAACGACGGTTTTCAGCGTCGATATCCATAACTACAACATCTAGTTTAGCACCTATAGAAGTGAATTCAGACGGGTGCTTCACTTTCTTCGTCCAGCTTAAATCAGAAATGTGGATCAAACCATCAATTCCTTCTTCAAGCTCTAGGAAGATACCGAAGTTCGTGAAGTTACGAACGGTACCAGCATGTGTTGAACCTTGCGGGTATTTTGTAGTAATATCCGTCCAAGGATCTGTCGTCATTTGTTTGATACCAAGGCTCATCTTACGCTCTTCGCGATCTAGAGTCAATACCTCAGCTTCTACTGAATCACCAACCTTCATGAAGTCACCCGCGCTTCGCAAGTGAGCAGACCAGCTCATTTCGCTTACGTGGATCAAACCTTCAACACCTGGCAATACTTCTACGAACGCACCGTAATCAGCAAGTACTACTACTTTACCTGTTACTTTATCACCAACGCTCAAGTTCTCATCAAGAGCATCCCATGGGTGCTTCTCAAGTTGCTTAAGACCTAATTGGATACGAGTCTTGCCTTCGTCGAAGTCTAGAATTACAACGTTGATCTTCTGATCCAATTCTACTACCTCTGATGGGTGGTTGATACGGCTCCAGCTCAAATCTGTAATGTGAACTAGACCATCTACGCCACCAAGGTCGATGAATACACCGTAAGACGTGATGTTTTTAACCACACCTTCCAATACTTGACCTTTCTCGAGTTTCGAGATGATTTCTTTTTTCTGTTCTTCAAGATCAGCTTCAATAAGCGCCTTGTGAGAAACAACAACGTTTTTGAATTCGTGGTTGATTTTAACCACTTTGAACTCCATTGTTTTATCTACGTACTGGTCATAATCGCGGATTGGCTTAACGTCAATCTGTGATCCTGGCAAGAACGCCTCTAGACCGAATACGTCTACGATCATACCACCCTTAGTACGAGCTTTAACGTAACCCTTAACGATTTCATCGTTGTCGTGTGCTTCGTTAACGCGATCCCAAGCCTTGATAGAACGTGCTTTTCTGTGAGAAAGAACTAGCTGTCCGTACTTGTCTTCTTGACGATCAACCAATACCTCAACAGTATCACCTACTGCCAATTCTGGGTTGTAACGGAACTCGTTCAAACTAACAACACCTTCACTCTTAGAGTTGATGTCGATGATTACTTCGCGATCAGTCTTAGAAGTTACTTTACCTTCTACTACTTGATGCTCTACAGAAGAACCCAATGTTTCTTCGTACAATGCCGCCAAAGCCTCACGCTCTTCGTTCACTGCAGTTTCACCACCTTCAACATCGTCCCAGCTGAATGCTGGCTCTTCAGTTACAGTTTCTTCAACTGCTGGTGCTTCAACTTTTTCTTCTGCTTTTGGAGCCTCCTGAGCTGGAGCCTCTTGTTGTACCTCTTCTTGTGGTACTTGATTCTCTTCTGACATGAGAGATTTACTTGTATCTCAGGACTTTACATGCTCTTCTCACTAGCCCTTGAGAGGGTTTTTTCTTTTTCAAATGCCCTTTGGAAGCATGCTTCGTGTCCAAAAGGGGTGCAAATATACAACTATTGGTCTAGAAATCTTATAGTTAGCAATAAAAAACCCCGGAGCGCTTCGCACTCCGGGGCCAGTATTTTTCTACGCTCAACCTTACTTGTCGAACTGCTTCTTGAGCAAATCAGTGGTCGTTGAACCTGGACGTTCGATTGGCATACCCATTGAGCGGTCCAAAATAAGATTCGCAAGAGTTCCCAATGAACGAGCAACACCGAATAGAACCGTATAGAACTCGTATTCTACGAAGCCATAGTGCGTCAACAATTGGCCACTATGTGCATCTACATTAGGCCAAGGGTTTTTCACTTTTCCAGTAGCTGCCAAGATATCTGGCACTACTTCATAAACCATACTTACGATTTTAAACAGCTCGTCATTTGGCATCTTGGCTTTTGCAAACTCACGTTGTGCAGTGTAGCGAGGATCTGTCTTACGGAGTACCGCGTGACCGAAACCAGGAATCACCTTTCCAGAGGCTAGTGTCTGTTTACAATAGTTGGCAATCTGCTCCTTTGTTGGTAAGCCACCACCGAGCTCCTGACGCATATTGTTGATCCAACGAATTACTTCTTGGTTAGCCAGTCCATGTAATGGGCCTGCCAAGCCGTTCATACCGGCCGCAAAACTTAAGTACGCATCACTCAGAGCAGAACCTACAAGGTGTACGGTGTGTGCACTTACGTTACCTCCCTCGTGGTCAGCGTGGATGGTCAAGTACATACGCATTAACTCCTTGAACTCGTCTCCGTCAAAACCTAACATGTGTGCGAAGTTACCCGCCCAGTCTAGTTTCGGATCTGGTTCGATATGCTGGTCGTTGTGGTACATTCTACGGTAGATGTATGCTGCCACACGTGGTAAGCGTGCAATCAAGTTCATACTATCCTCGTAAGTAGCGTCCCAATATTCACTCTTGTGAACACCTGCAGCATACGCCTTTGCAAATTCACTTTCTGTTCTCATCGCCATTATGGCAATAGAAAACTGTGTCATTGGGTGCGTTCGCGTTGGTAGGGCATCAATTGCCTTGAATACATGCACTGGAACATTATTACGACGAACCCAGTTGTTACTCAAACGACGTGCCTGGTCTTCCGTTGGAAGCTCATTCATTAGCATTAAGTGGAATAGTCCTTCAGGCAATGGCTGCTCGCCTCCTGGATACTTCGGAAGCTTCTCTTGAAGTTCAGGAATACTGTATCCGCGGAAACGAATACCCTCTTCAGGATCAAGCTTTGAAGTTTCACAAATCAATGCTGGCATGCCGCGCATACCCCCGTATAGTTGTCCCAACTTAATCTCACCAACCTTCTGATCAGCATTCTCTTTCAAGAATGCTTTAGTATCAGCAACGATTGATGGGAATGTGTCGCGAAACTGCTCTTTAATTTTGTCCATGACAGGTGTTTGGATTTATTTAATGAATCGGAAGTTCTTTCCTGGGAACACAGCGCGCTCCGCAAGTTCTTCCTCGATTCTCAATAGTTGGTTGTATTTAGCCATGCGATCAGAACGTGAAGCTGAACCGGTCTTAATCTGCCCTGTATTCAAAGCAACCGCTAAATCCGCGATTGTTGAATCCTCAGTCTCGCCTGAACGGTGTGACATAACAGCCGTCATCATATGACGGTTAGCAAGAGTAACAGTGTTAATAGTCTCCGTCAAAGTACCAATTTGGTTTACTTTAACGAGTACAGAGTTCGCACTCCCCTCTTCAATACCGCGAGCTACGCGCTTCTCATTGGTTACGAACAAATCGTCACCTACCAACTGAACCTTATCGCCAATCTTCGCGTGAAGTTTAGCCCAACCGGCCCAATCGTCTTCGTGAAGACCGTCTTCAATAGAAGCAATTGGATACTTTTCAATCCAGTTAGCCCAGTAATCTACCATTTCGTCAGTAGTCAATTCACGACCGTCACTCTTGTGGAATACATACGTGCCTTTCTCTTCATTGTAGAATTCTGATGCAGCTGCATCCATAGCAATCCAGATATCTTCACCAGGCTTGTAACCTGCTTTCTCGATACTTTCTAGAATGATTTCTAAAGCTTCCTCGTTAGAGCCGATAGAAGGTGCAAAACCACCTTCATCACCTACGTTGGTAGAGTATCCTTTGCTCTTTAGGACTTTCTTCAAGTTGTGGAATACCTCAGTACCCATACGCAATGCTTGGCTGAATGATTCAGCACCGAATGGCATTACCATGAATTCTTGGAAATCGATAGAGTTATCTGCGTGTGAACCACCGTTCAAGATGTTCATCATAGGAACTGGTAGAGTACGTGCATTCACACCACCGATGTAGCGGTACAATGATTGGCCCGTACTTTCAGCTGCGGCCTTAGCTACTGCCAAAGAGACTGCCAAAATTGCGTTGGCACCTAATTTCCCTTTGTTTTCAGTTCCGTCAAGCTCGAGCATGATTGCATCAATATGTGCTTGCTCAGTTACAATCTCACCTTCCAATTCTGGAGCGATGATATCATTCACGTTATCTACTGCTTTCAAAACACCTTTGCCCATGTAAACAGAAGCATCTTCGTCGCGAAGTTCAACTGCTTCATGGATACCAGTAGAGGCTCCTGAAGGAACAGCAGCTCTACCCATAGCACCGGTAGAAGTGATTACATCAACTTCAACAGTTGGGTTCCCGCGAGAATCCAAAATCTGTCTCGCATGGATGTGGGTAATTACAGACATAATGTTACGTTTAGAGTGTTAGTTAGTGTGTTGTGTCTTAGTTGTTTTTGATGTTTTCGATAAACGAATCAAAAAGATATCGGCTATCGTGTGGGCCCGGAGAAGCCTCTGGGTGGTATTGGACGGAGAAACAATTTGCATCCGTTCTTTTTATACCCGCAACGGTTTGATCGTTTAGGTGAACGTGAGTTAATGCTACATTATCTGAAGCCTCAACATCTTCCATCTTAACCACGAAACCGTGATTCTGCGAAGTAATTTCACCCAATCCAGTCTCCAAATTCTTAACCGGGTGGTTAATCCCACGGTGACCGTTATGCATTTTATAGGTATTCAAACCGCTTGCAAGCGCAATCATCTGGTGTCCCAGACAAATACCAAAAACGGGTAAACCAGAAGCAATTCCCTTGGATACTTCAGCGACTACCTCAGGAGAAGCAGCAGGATCACCAGGACCGTTAGAGTAAAATAAGCCGTTAGGGTTCCACGCCATCATCTCTTCTATTGAGGTATTGTATGGGAAGACCTTTACTCGAGCTCCACGATCTGTCAAACATTTTACGATGTTATTCTTGATACCGAGGTCCAATGCTGCAACACGAATCTCACTATCTTCGGGACCTACTTCATATGCCTCCTTGGTACTCACCACAGGTGCCAATGCAAGTCCTTCCATGTTTGGACATTTTTTAAGCTCCTTTTTGAGCCTTTCTACATCGTGGATTTCCGTAGAAATAATTGCATTCATCGCACCCGCATCGCGTATGTGACGAACCAATGCACGCGTATCAATATCCTTGATAGCAACCTTCCCTTCTTTTTCGAAATACCCATAAAGGCTGTCCGATTTTCCAGCACGTGAAGCAACTTCACTAAAGTTCTTGGTGATCAGACCAGCAATTTGAATCTTTCCTGATTCTATTTCCTCAGCGTGAACACCATAGTTACCAATATGAGAAGTAGCCATTACCATAAGCTGACCGAAGTACGACGGATCTGTAAAGATCTCTTGGTAACCAGTCATACCTGTGTTAAAGCAAATCTCCCCATAGGCAGTGCCGTCAAGGCCTGTGGAGGTACCATAAAATACGGTTCCGTCCTCGAGGAGTAGCGTTGCCTTTTTAGTTGAATTATCCATGAGTGTCAGTTTCTAAAAAAAAAAGGGAAATAGGCCCAAGACCTAATTCCCCTCTAAATTAATCAACAAAGACCTATTTGGTGCATTTGTCTATTCTTATTCAGCAGATTCTTCCTTAGTTTCCTCTACTACTACTTCTTCAGTAACTGCCTCTGCTGCAGGAGCAGGAGCTGCTTCTTCAGTAGTCGCTTTAGAACGGCGGCTACGACGAGTAGTTTTCTTCTTCTCTTCTTTCGTGTACAATTCGTTGAAATCAACCAACTCTACCATACACATCTCAGCGTTATCACCAAGACGGTTACCCGTTTTGATAATACGAGTGTAGCCACCTGGACGGTCACCCACTTTAGGACCTACTACGGTGAACAACTCAGTTACTGCATGCTTATTTCTCAACGCAGAGAATGCAGTACGACGGTTGTGTGTAGTATTTTCTTTAGCACGAGTAATCAGAGGCTCCACGAACTTACGTAGCTCTTTAGCCTTTTGCACAGTCGTGTTGATGCGCTTGTGCTCAATAAGAGAACCAGCCATGTTGCTCAACATCGCCTTTCTGTGCGCAGTCTTTCTACCGAGGTGATTATTTTTCTTACCGTGTCTCATTTTTATTCTTTATCGAGCTTGTATTTAGAAATATCCATTCCAAAGCTCAAGTTTTTACTATCAACTAATTCTTCCAATTCAGTAAGTGACTTCTTACCGAAGTTGCGGAACTTCATCAAATCTGACTTCGAGTACGTTACCAAATCTCCTAACGTATCTACCTCTGCAGCCTTCAAACAGTTCAAAGCACGAACGCTCAAGTCCATATCGTGAAGCTTAGTCTTCAACAACTGACGCATGTGCAATGCTTCTTCATCGTAGCTTTCAGTTTCAGCACTTTCTTCGTCCTCAAGACTAATGCGCTCATCGCTAAACAACATGAAGTGGTGAATCAAAATTTTAGCTGCTTCAGTTAGAGCATCTTTTGGTAGAATTGAACCATCAGTCTCAATCTCCATAACCAACTTCTCAAAGTCCGTCTTCTGCTCTACACGATAGTTCTCAATAGAGTACTTCACGTTCTTGATTGGCGTGTAGATGCTATCAAGAGCAATAGTTCCGATCGGAGCATCTGCTTTCTTGTTCACTTCTGCACCAACATAACCACGACCCTTTTCGATCACCACTTCCATAGAAAGGTTCACGCTAGCGTCCATGTTACAGATCACCAAATCTGGGTTCAATACCTGGAATGAAGTAATGTGTGCCGCTAAATCGCCAGCTAGCAACTGCTCTTTACCGCTAACAGAGAACTTTACAGTTTCTGTATCAACAGATTCGATTTGTTGCTTAAAGCGAACTTGCTTTAGGTTTAGAACAATTTCAGTTACATCTTCTACAACACCTTCAATTGTGCTGAATTCGTGATCTACGCCGTCAATTCTCAAAGAAGTCAAAGCGAATCCTTCAAGTCCTGAAAGCAATACTCTACGAAGTGCATTACCGACTGTTAAACCGTAGCCTGGCTCTAAAGGTCTGAACTCGAACTGACCATCTTTGTCAGTCGACGCGTTCATGATTACTTTATCCGGCTTTTGGAAATTAAGAATAGCCATATTAAATGGGTATAAGGTGTTATTATTTCGAGTACAATTCGACGATCAACTGCTCCTTGATATTCTCGGGGATTGCATCACGTGAAGGTACACTTAGGAAAGTTCCTTCCATTTTACTTTCGTTCCACTCCAACCATGGGTACTCGCCGTTGCTAGATGCAAGAGCATCAGCAATAACTACCAATGATTTAGACTTTTCACGAACGCCAATTACATCACCAGGTTTCACATTCATTGATGGAATGCTTGCAAGCTCTCCATTCAGAGTGATGTGACGGTGACCTACCAACTGACGTGCAGCATCACGAGTCTTACCAAGACCTAAACGGAATACTACGTTGTCAAGACGGCTCTCACAAAGTTGCAAAAGAACATCACCCGTTTTGCCTTTACTTCTAGACGCCTTGTCGAACATGTTTGCAAACTGACGCTCCAGAATACCGTAAGTGTATTTTGCTTTTTGCTTCTCTTGCAACTGAACTGCGTATTCGCTCTTCTTACCACGACGACGGGCATTACCGTGTTGTCCTGGAGCATATTTGCGCTTTTCGAAAGAGCTATCTGGGCCAAAGATAGGCTCGCCCATACGACGTGCAATCTTTGTTTTTGGTCCTCTATATCTTGCCATAATACTTTTCTTCTACTAATTATTAAACGCGACGTTTCTTAGGTGCACGACAACCGTTGTGAGGTGTTGGTGTGATATCAATGATTTCTACCACTTCAATACCCAAGTTGTGCAAAGAACGGATAGCGCTCTCGCGACCGTTACCAGGACCCTTTACGTATGCTTTAACTTTCTTCAAGCCCGCCTCAAGTGCAACGCGACCACAATCCTCTGCTGCCATTTGAGCTGCGTAAGGAGTGTTTTTCTTGCTTCCGCGGAATCCCATCTTACCAGCTGAAGACCAAGAGATAACCTGACCTTGCTGATTTGTCAATGAGATAATGATATTGTTGAACGAAGATCCGATGTGTGCTTCACCCATCGCTTCTACGCGTACCTTACGCTTCTTCGTCTGTTTTGCTTGTTTCTTAGCCATAACTAATAACTATTATTTAGTTGCTTTTTTCTTGTTAGCAACTGTTTTTCTCTTACCCTTTCTCGTACGAGAGTTGTTCTTTGTGCGTTGGCCTCGTAGTGGAAGACCCACACGGTGACGGATACCACGGTTACAACCGATGTCCATCATACGCTTAATGTTCAACTGAATCTCTGAACGCAACTCACCTTCTACGCGGTACTCATCTGAGATAACACCACGAATAGTTGTCAATTGGTCATCTGTCCAATCTTGAACCTTCACATCTTCGTGAACCCCTGCTTTCGCCAAGATCTCTTTAGAACGGCTTAATCCAACACCATAGATGTAAGTTAGACCGATAACACCGCGCTTAGTTCTAGGTAAATCTACCCCTGCAATCCTTGCCATAGTATTCTTTCTATTATATCAATTAACCCTGACGTTGCTTGAACTTTGGGTTCTTTTTGTTAATAACATACAAGCGTCCTTTACGACGAACAATTTTACAGTCCGCACTGCGCTTTTTAACTGAAGCTCTTACTTTCATTTTTTTAGTATCTGTACGTTATACGAGCCTTAGTTAAATCGTAAGGACTCATTTCTAGTTTTACTTTATCCCCTGGTAACAATTTGATGTAGTGCATTCTCATTTTTCCTGAGATGTGTGCAGTTACAACGTGACCGTTTTCTAACTCTACACGGAACATTGCGTTTGACAATGCTTCCGTTACCGTACCGTCTTGTTCTATTGCATTTTGCTTAGCCATATTAACCGAAGGTACTTGTTTGGGTTCTTCCTCTTAGTTTTCCTGTCTTCATCAAGCCGTCATAATGACGATTCAATAAATAACTCTCTATTTGCTGTAAAGTATCCAAAATTACACCCACAGTAATTAACAACGAAGTACCTCCATAGAAGTAAGCCCATTGCGTATTCAAACCTACAACCATTGCCACAGCAGGAAGAACTGCTATGAGCGCAAGAAGTAATGAACCAGGAAATGTAATTCTACTTAGAACGGTATCTAAAAATTCAGCAGTCGGTGCACCTGGCTTTATACCTGGTACAAATCCACCGTTTCTTTTTAGATCATCCGCAATAGAATTGGTATTTACCTGGATTGCCGTGTAGAAGTAAGTAAAGATGATGATCAACAAACCGAATGTAAGGTTGTAACCAAATCCTTGAATGTTACCGAACACAGTGATAATCCAGCTAATACTATCACCCTCTGCGCCACTATACTGAAGGACAGTGATAGGGATGAACATAATTGCTTGAGCAAAGATGATAGGCATTACACCTGCTGCGTTGACCTTCATTGGAAGGTATTGACGCGCTGTTGGTGTAGCTGCTCCTCTACCCGCGGCTGCTTGTTTCGCATATTGAACTGGAATCTGACGAACTGCCTGTGTCAATGCAATTGCAAACATTGTAATTACAAACAATGCAAACAATTCAATGATAAACGCAACCCAACCAGCACCTTGATTCACTTGAGACAACATCTCTTGGAAGAATGCTTGAGGAAGTGTAGCAATAATACCCACCATAATCAATAGCGAAATACCGTTACCAATTCCTTTATCAGTAATACGCTCTCCTAACCACATCGCGAAAATGGTACCCGTCGTCAATGTAACCCACGCCAAGAACCAAAAAGTACCTGGATCAAGGGTTAGAACAACACCCTGGGCGCTCAGGTTAGCCAAGTAACTTGGGGCCTGTACACCAGCGATAAGAATTGTTAGGTAACGTGTGATTTGATTCAACTTTCTACGACCGCTCTCGCCGTCCTTCTGCATTTTTTGCACTGCTGGCACTGCCATTCCCATCAGCTGGATAATAATCGAGGCTGAGATGTAAGGCATGATACCTAAAGCGAGAACAGATGCACGAGAGAAGGCTCCACCTGTGAACGCATTTAATACGCCAAGTAGACCGTTATTGGAGGTTTGTGCTTGTAATCCGGTCAAACTCTCAGGATCAATGCCAGGAAGCAAAACGGTTGAACCAATTCTGTATATAAGTAGTAATCCAAGTGTCATAAGGATCTTATCCTTTAACTCTTCGATACTCCAAATATTCTTGATGGTTTCTACGAATTTCTTCATGCGATTATAGAGTAGTTGCTGTACCGCCTTGTGCTTCAATGGCAGCTACTGCAGATTTACTAAAAGCGTGAGCAGTGATGTTCAGTTTCATTGAACACTCACCACGTCCCAATACTTTTACAAGCTCTTTTTTACCTACTAGACCATTGTTTACAAGGTCTTCGAAGGTAATCGTGCTCTTCAATTTCTTTGCTTCTACCAAAGATTGAAGTGTATCAAGGTTCAAACCCTTGTACTCTACACGGTTTGGATTCGTGAAACCAAACTTAGGAACACGACGTTGTAGTGGCATTTGACCACCCTCAAAGCCGATTTTACGGCTGTAACCTGAACGCGACTGAGCACCCTTGTGTCCGCGCGTAGAGGTACCTCCGTGTCCAGAGCCTTCACCTCTACCTACTCGCTTACGGCTGTGGGTTGCTCCCTTCGCAGGTTGAAGATTTGATAAATCCATTTTTATCGAATTAAATTAAAGTTCAACAACTTCGATCAGGTGCGATACTTTACGTACCATACCCAATACTTGTGGAGTACCCTCCACTTCTACTGTAGCATTAATCTTACGCAAGCCTAGCGCTTCCATTGTCGCCTTCTGGCGAGCTGGACGACCGATTACACTGCGCTTCTGAGTGATTTTAAGTTTTGCCATGCTATTTAAGATTATCCGTTAAATACTTTGTCCAAAGAAATGCCGCGAGTCTTCGCAACTTCCTGTGCACTACGCATCTTCAAAAGTGCATCGAAGGTAGCCTTAACTACGTTCTGAGGGTTTGATGAACCCTTGCTCTTTGCAAGTACATCGTGAACACCTACACTTTCCAAAACTGCACGCATTGCACCACCAGCAATTACCCCAGTACCGCTTGACGCAGGACGAAGGAATACACGTGATCCAGCGAACTTACCATTCTCTTCGTGAGGAATAGTACTCTTTAGCAATGGAATGCGGTAAAGGTTCTTCTTAGCATCTTCTACTGCCTTAGCAATAGCTTCACTAACTTCTTTAGACTTACCTGTTCCGTAACCAGCAGTCCCGTTCTCATCACCTACAACTACAATTGCAGAGAAGCTGAACGTACGACCACCTTTGTTTACTTTAGTTACACGGTTTACCGCTACCAAGCGATCTACCAATTCAATACCCGTAGGTTTTACTTTACGTGAGTTATGCATTGTACTCGACATTTTAGAATTTCAAGCCGCCATCACGAGCGCCTTCTGCTAGTTGTTTAACACGTCCGTGGTACAAGTATCCACCACGATCGAAACAAACTTCAGTAATACCTTTTTCAATTGCCAACTTGGCCAAACCTTGACCTACTTGGAAACTCTTATCACTCTTAGTACCAGTAGCACTTTCCAACTCTTTGCTTCTTGAAGAGAACGAAAGCAAAGTTTCTTGCTTTACGTCATCAATCAACTGAGCGTAGATTTCTTTGTTGCTTCTGAAAACTGAAAGACGAGGCTTTGCAGCTGTACCGGTAACTACTTTGCGAATTCTTCTACGAATGCGTAGTCTTCTTTCTGATTTAGTTAATGCCATGTCTTAATCTTATTTAGCTGCAGACTTACCTGCTTTTCTACGGATATGCTCACCCTGGAATCTAATACCTTTTCCTTTGTACGGTTCTGGCTTACGAAGCGAACGAATTTTCGCTGTAACTGCTCCCACCAACTGCTTGTCGTGAGACGTTAACTTGATCGTTGGAGCCTTACCTTTCTCCATTGTCGTCTCGATCTTCACTTCACTAGGAATGTTGATCAAGAAGTTGTGTGAGTAACCCAATGAAAGGTCCAAAATTTGACCTTGGTTTGAAGCTCTATAACCTACACCGATAAGTTCTAGGGTGTGGCTAAATCCTTCACTGACACCTACTACCATGTTGTTTACCAATGCGCGGTACAAACCGTGCTTAGCTTTATGCTCTTTTGCATCAGATGGACGCTCTAGAGTGATAGTATTGTCTTCCATTTTTACGGTGATGCCCCCAGTAATCTCCTGGTGCAATTCACCCAATTTTCCTTTTACAGATACGCTGCTACCGTTAATGGCAACTTCTACGCCTGCAGGCACGGCAATTGGTGCTTGACCTATTCTAGACATAATCTTCTAATTAATTAGCTTACTGTACAAAGAAGCTCACCACCGATATTCTCTTTGCGAGCTTGTTTGTCTGTCATTAATCCTTTTGACGTACTAACTACTGCGATACCCAAACCATTCTTTACACGTGGTAAATCAACAGCGCTACGGTATTGACGCAGACCTGGCTTAGAGATACGCTTGATTTCGCGAATCGCTGGAACCTTGGTTAGTCTATCGTATTTAAGAGCTACTTTCAGAACGTTCTGAGGAGCAACTTCTACTACTTTCAAATCGTGGATATAACCTTGGTCCTTAAGGATCTCGGCAATAGCCACTTTAGTTTTGCTTGAAGGCATTTCAACAACACGCAAACCAGCACTCTGGCCGTTGCGAATACGTGTCAAGAAATCTGCAATTGGATCTGTATACATAATTCCTACTCTTCTTCTATTTACCAGCTAGCTTTCTTAACTCCTGGGATCAAACCTTGGTTAGCCATTTCACGGAAAGTAACACGAGAAATACCAAACTGACGCATGTATCCTCTTGGACGACCCGTTAGTTTACAACGGTTTCTTCCGCGAACTGGAGAAGCGTTTTTAGGAAGCTTCTGCAATCCTTCGTAATCACCCGCTGCTTTTAGTGCTTCGCGCTTTGCTGCATACTTTGCAGCCAATTTTGCGCGTTTCACCTCACGGGCTTTCATTGATTCTTTAGCCATCTTTATTACTTTTTAAATGGTAGACCAAATGCTGTTAATAATGCCTTTGCTTCCTTATCAGTTGGAGCAGAGGTTACAAATGTGATATCCATACCACTGATACGATTTACTTTATCGATATCAATCTCTGGGAAAATGATCTGTTCAGTAACACCAAAAGTGTAGTTACCGCGACCATCAAAACCTGAAGCTTTGATACCTTGGAAATCACGAATACGTGGAAGAGATGCACTAACCAAACGGTCTAAGAATTCGTACATCTGGTCGCCGCGCAATGTTACACGAGCACCGATAGGCATTCCTTTACGCAACTTAAAGTTACTTACATCCTTCTTTGACTTCGTTGCTACTGCTTTCTGACCTGTAATCAAAGTCATTTCCGCAATCGCTTGGTCAACGAGTTTCTTATCAGCTACTGCAGCACCAATACCTTGGCTAACTACAATTTTTTCCAGCTTAGGTACCATCATGATGTTGCTGTAGTTGAATTCCTCCTGCAACTTCGCAATGATTTCCTCTCTGTACTTTGTTTTGAATCTAGGTGTCATACTCTTTATGATAATACCTCACCGGATTTTTTAGCGTAACGTACCACGTTACCGTTATCGTCAACTTTTCTTCCTACACGAGTAGTTTCATTTGTTGAAGGATCTACCAATGCAACATTAGAAATGTGGATTGGAGCTTCCATTTCAGCAATACCACCCTGTGGGTTCGCGGCGCTAGGCTTCTGGTGCTTCTTGATCATGTTCACACCTTCAACAACTACGCGATTCATCTTTGGAATAACACGAACGATACGACCTGTAGAGCCCTTGCTCTCACCTGCCAGCACCTTTACTGTGTCTCCTTTTTTTACTTTAAACTTTGCCATTGTAATGGTTGTCTTTTAGATTAAAGAACCTCCGGTGCTAATGAAACAATCTTCATGTATTGCTTGTCGCGCAATTCACGCGCAACAGGACCGAATACACGAGTCCCTTTCATTTCTCCACCTGCATTCAATAATACACATGCGTTATCGTCAAATCTGATGTACGAACCATCTGAACGACGAACTTCTTTCTTTACTCGAACAACTACCGCAGTGCTTACTTCACCTTTCTTCGCAGAACCCGCAGGAGTTGAATCCTTAACGGTTACTACGATCTTGTCACCTACGCTAGCGTATCTTCTTTTTGTACCTCCCAATACACGAATTACCAAAACCTCTTTGGCACCTGTATTATCTGCTACTCTTAATCTTGATTCTGTTTGTACCATGATTATTTAGCTCTTTCGATAACTTCAACAACTCTCCAGTTCTTAGTCTTTGAGAGCGGTCTAGTTTCCATAATTCTTACTGTGTCCCCAGTGTTGCAGTCGTTTGCCTCATCATGAGCATGGAATTTGCTCGTGAACTTTACAAACTTACCGTACTTAGGGTGCTTTACTTTACGCTCGACTTTCACTACAACTGACTTATCCATCTTGTTGCTAGCTACTACGCCGACACGCTCTTTACGCAAGTTTCTTGTATTCTCCATGATACTTATTCTTCTGCTGAGCGAGAGCTCAATTCAGTGCTCAATCGAGCAATTGTTCTTCTAGCTACACGAATCTGCAATGGGTTCTCCAAAGGACTCAACGTGTGAGTCAACTTCATATTTGTGTAGTTTGCTTTTTCTTCAGCAAGACGCTCTGCCAATTCTGCAGTGGTCAATTCTTTAATCTCGTTGTACTTCATGACTTACTAAATATTAGCCTTGTAGGTCTCTACGGATTACAAACTTGGTACGTACCGGAAGCTTTTGAGCTGCAAGACGCAATGCTTCTTGAGCTACTTCTAGTGGTATACCGTCCATCTCAAACATGATACGACCTGGCTTAACAACTGCAGCGTAGTATTCTACGCCACCTTTACCTTTACCCATACGTACCTCTAGTGGTTTCTTCGTGATTGGCTTGTCAGGGAAAATGCGAATCCACATCTGACCTTCACGCTTCATGTAACGAGTAGCTGCAATACGAGCTGCCTCAATCTGACGAGCAGTGATCCACTTAGAGTCCAATGACTTCAGTCCGTAAGAACCATAAGTCAATTGAGCACCACGCTGAGCGTTTCCTTTCATACGGCCTTTAAAGACCTTTCTATGCTTTGTGCGTTTTGGCTGTAACATCTCTTACTATTATTTGCGGTTGTTGCGCTTTCCACGACCACGGCCACCACCAGACTTAGTAGTACCCAACTGATTGCTCAGGTCTCGCTTACCATAAACTTCACCTTTCATGATCCACACCTTGATACCAAGACGACCGTAAGTCGTGTGTGCTTCACTCAAGTGATAATCAATATCTGCACGGAATGTACTCAATGGAGTACGTCCGTCCTTGTACATTTCAGAACGCGCCATCTCAGCACCATTCACACGACCAGAAATCAATACTTTAATTCCTTCAGCACCCATACGCATTGACGCGCTGATTGCCATTTTTATCGCACGACGGTGGCTTACACGACCTTCTATCTGACGAGCAATCGAATCTGCTACAAGCTTTGCATCTAATTCTGGACGCTTAATCTCGTAGATGTTGATCTGAACTTCCTTTCCAGTAAGTTTTTTCAACTCTTCTTTCAACTTGTCTACCTCTTGACCACCTTTACCAATGATTACACCTGGACGAGCAGTTGTAATGGTAACAGTTACTAGACGCAGAGTGCGCTCGATGATGATTCTACTGATGCTCGCCTTCGTTAGACGTGCGTACAAGTAATTTCTAATCTTAGCATCCTCAGCGATTTTTTCGCCATAGTTACGACCGCCATACCACTGGCTATCCCAGCCGCGGATGATACCTAGTCTATTGCCAATAGGGTTGGTTTTTTGTCCCATCTTTCCCTGATTATGATTCTTTACTACCTACGATTAATGTCACGTGGTTGCTACGCTTGCGAATGCGGTGCGCGCGACCTTGTGGAGCAGCCTGGATACGCTTCAGCATACGGCCTCCATCAACACTAATCTCTTTAACTACCAACCCAGCCTCTTCTAGATTTGCTCCTTCGTTTTTCGCTTGCCAGTTCGCGATTGCGCTGAGCAAGAGTTTTTCCAAACGAATTGAAGCTTCCTTCGGGCTGTACTTCAAGATGGCCAATGCCTTCTCAACCTCTACGCCACGAATCTGGTCTGCAACCAAACGCATTTTACGCGGAGACGTTGGGCAATCGTTAAGCTTGGCAATCGCAATTGCTTTCTTCGCTGCCTTGAGCGCTTCAGCTGCTTGTCTTTTTCTAGCTCCCATCTCTATTATTTCTTATTCTTACCGTGACCGCGGAAGTTACGCGTCGGTGAAAATTCACCCAGTTTATGACCTACCATGTTTTCAGTCACATATACTGGTACAAATGTTTTTCCATTATGAACACCAATTGTCTGACCAACGAAATCCGGAGAAATCATTGAAGCGCGTGACCAAGTTTTGATCACTGTGTTCTTTCCACTTTCCACATTAGCTAGAACTTTCTTCTCTAGTTTGTAGTGGATATAAGGTCCTTTTTTAAGCGAACGTGCCATATACTTTCAGATTATTTCTTTCTACGTTCGATGATATACTTATTAGTAGCCTTCTTAGGCGCGCGAGTTTTGTAACCCTTAGCTGGAATACCGTTGCGCGAACGTGGGTGACCCCCTGACGCACGGCCTTCACCACCACCCATTGGGTGATCAACCGGGTTCATAACTACACCACGAACACGTGGACGACGACCTTGCCATCTGCTACGACCAGCTTTACCGCTTACTTGAAGCATGTGCTCCGAGTTACTTACGGTACCGATAGTAGCCATACAAGTAGTGAGGATCATACGAGTCTCACCTGAAGGCAACTTCACAATTGCATACTTACCCTCACGAGCAACAAGCTGCGCGAAAGTACCAGCTGAACGAGCAATAATAGCTCCCTGACCTGGACGCATTTCAATATTAGAGATAATAGTACCTAGTGGGATATCAGCTAGGTACAATGCGTTACCTACCTCAGGGGCAGCGCCTTGACCACTAACTAATGAATCACCAACTTTAACACCATTAACAGCAACAGAGTAACGCTTCTCACCATCAGCGTATACCAATAACATAAGGTACGCTGAACGTAGTGGATCGTACTCGATTGCTTTTACAGTAGCAGGCACGCCAAACTTGTCGCGCTTAAAGTCTACTGAACGAACTTTTTGCTTGTGACCACCACCGACATAACGCATAGTCATGCGTCCTTGGTTGTTACGGCCACCACTCTTGGTTTTACCTTTTACAAGGCTCTTCTCAGGTTTCGCTGCCGTAACTTGCTCAAAGTCATTGACCACGCGGAAACGCTGCCCAGGAGTAATCGGTTTTAATTTCTTTACACCCATTGGATTTAAATATTACCGTATAAATCGATTGTTTCACCGCTTACTACCTTCACTAAGGCTTTTTTGTAAGCAGGCTTTCTACCGCGTACCAAACCAGCTTTTGTATACTTAGTCTGGAACTTAGCAGGCACAATCGCAGTGCGAACGGTTTCAACATTAACACCGTAGAACTCCTCTACGGCTTTCTTAATTTCAACTTTATTAGCAGAACGAGCTACCTCAAAAGCGTACACATTTAAGTCTTCGCTTTGTGCGGTTGCTTTCTCTGTAATGATTGGTTTAATCAGAATACTCATAGCTCAATTAGCTTAAAATAGCTGTCATTTTCTCAACTGCACCTTCTGACATTACTACTGCCGAAGCATTCATAATGTCGTAAGTGCTTAATTCTGAGCAGTTTACAACTTTAACCCCTGTTAAATTGCGGGATGACAAATATACATTTTTATCGTAATCACCTACTACGAACAGTGACTTTTTCTCGTTAAGACCCAGCGCACTAAGCACTGACAAGAATGACTTTGTCTTTGGAGCTTCGAATGTAAAGTTCTCTACTACAGTTAGAGCATCACCCTTAGCCTTCATCGAAAGTGCTGAACGGCGAGCTAATTGCTTCACCTTCTTGTTCAACTTGAAGCCGTAGTTACGAGGACGTGGACCGAATACAGTACCACCACCACGCTGGATAGGAGAACGCATAGAACCTGCACGAGCGCCACCTGTACCTTTCTGCTTGTGGTGCTTTTTAGTCGTACGGTTGATCTCGCCTCTTTCCTTAGACTTATGAGTACCCTGACGAGCATTCGCCAAGAACTGCTTTACATCCAAGTAAATGCTGTGCTCATTCGGCTCGATGCCAAATACAGAAGCGTTTAACTTAACGCTTTTGCCGGTTTCTTTACCGTTGATATCTACTACCTTGAATTCCATTACTTCTCAATAATTACAGTTGAATTCTTAGCTCCTGGAACGGAACCTTTAACTACGAGCAAGTTTTTCTCTGCATCTACCTTTAAAACCTGTAGGTTCTGAACTTTTGCACGCTTGCCACCCATGCGACCAGCCATACGCATACCCTTGAATACGCGTGATGGATCTGAACCCGCACCAATCGAACCCGGTGCACGTAGACGGTTGTGCTGACCGTGAGTCGCCTGACCCACACCCGCAAAGCCGTGACGCTTTACAACACCCTGGAAACCTTTACCCTTAGAAGTACCGACTACATCAACGAAGCCGCCTTCCTCGAACAAATCAACAGTGAGTACTTGACCCAACTGCAGCTCCTCTTCGAAGTCTGTGAATTCTACTAGTTTTCTCTTGGCAGAGGTACCTGCTTTCTGTACGTGCCCTTTCAATGCTTTAGAGGTATTCTTATCCTTTGCCTCTCCCCAACCTAGTTGGATTGCATTGTAACCATCGACATCTTCAGTTTTTACCTGAGTAACTACACATGGACCTACTTCTAGTACAGTACATGGCAAGTTCTTACCCTCTGGGCTGAAAATGCTGGTCATTCCGACTTTTTTACCAATTAATCCTGGCATGTTTTCTGGAATTTAATGTTTAGTCTACTGTTAGACCTTAATTTCTACTTCTACACCACTCGGCAACTCTAACTTCATCAAAGCGTCAATGGTCTTTGACGAAGAAGAGTAGATGTCCAACAGACGCTTGTAATTGCTCAGTTGGAACTGCTCGCGTGATTTCTTGTTTACGTGTGGTGAGCGGAGCACCGTGTAAATACGCTTGTTTGTTGGTAATGGAATAGGACCATTAACAACTGCGCCGGTACTCTTCACGGTCTTAACGATCTTCTCAGCAGACTTATCTACTAAGTTGTGGTCGTAAGACTTAAGCTTGATGCGAATTTTTTGACTCATTGTAGTCTATTATTAAGCTTTTGATTCTTCAATTACTTTCTCTGAAATGTTCGATGGAGTTTCCGCGTAGTGTGAGAACACCATAGTAGATGCCGCACGACCAGAACTCAACGTACGTAGTGTTGTCACATAACCGAACATTTCTGACAGAGGCACATCCGCCTTGATAACCTTGGCGTTGTTACGATCAGACATGTCATTTACTTGACCGCGACGACGGTTCAAATCACCAACGATATCACCCATATACTCTTCTGGAGTAACTACCTCTAGCTTCATGATTGGCTCCATGATAACAGGAGTAGCTTTCTTAGCGCTTTCCTTGAAACCAAGCTTAGCTGCTAATTCAAAAGACAACTGATCAGAATCCACAGGGTGGAAAGAACCGTCTTTCAAAACAACTTTTACAGAGTCTACGTTAAAGCCAGCCAATGGACCATTAACCATAGCAGCTTTGAAACCGTTTTCTACAGAAGGGATGAATTCTCTTGGCACGTTACCACCTTTCACCTCGTTCACGAACTGAAGTCCTTCACCTTCAAAGTCAGCATCCACTGGAGAGATGTCAAAAATGATATCTGCGAACTTACCTCTACCACCCGTTTGTTTTTTATAAACCTCACGGTGGTTAGCAGTTCCGTTCAATGCTTCTTTGTACTCAACTTGTGGCTCACCTACGTTCACCTCAACTTTGAATTCACGTCTCATACGATCGATCAAGATATCCAAGTGAAGCTCACCCATTCCTGAGATGATCGTTTGACCTGAAGCCTCGTCCGTTTGAACACGGAAAGTTGGATCCTCTTCAGATAGTTTTGCCAAAGCAGTACCCATCTTATCTACATCCGCCTTTGACTTAGGTTCAACCGCCACACCAATTACTGGCTCTGGGAAGGTCATAGACTCCAAAACAATAGGTGCTTTCTCGTCACAAAGCGTATCACCAGTGCGGATATCCTTGAAACCTACACCTGCACCAATATCACCTGCGGTAATCTGGTCGATCGGCTGTTGTTTATTCGAGTGCATCTGGAAGATACGAGAGATACGCTCCTTTTTACCTGAGCGCGTATTCTTAACGTAAGAACCCGCATCCAACGAGCCCGAGTATACACGGAAGAAACACAAACGACCAACAAACGGGTCAGTTGCAATCTTAAATGCTAAAGCTGAGAAAGGCTCCTCTACAGAAGGTTTGCGAGAATCCGCATCACCTGTATCTGGGTTTGTACCTTCAATTGCTTCTACATCAAGTGGAGACGGCAAGTAACGCATCACTGCGTCCAACATAGCCTGAACACCTTTATTCTTAAATGCAGAACCACACATCATAGGAATGATGCTCATATCAATAGTTGCGGCACGCAGTGCAGCAATGATTTCATCTTCAGTGATGCTGTCCTCGTCCTCAAAGAATTTCTCCATCAAGTTCTCGTCATATTCAGCAACAGCCTCAATAAGTTCAGCGCGCTTCTCGTCTACAGTATCTAATAGATCGCTAGGGATTTCGATTTCTTCGTAAGTCATCCCCATGTCTTCTTCATTCCAAACGATGGCTTTCTTGCTGATCAAATCAACCACACCTTTGAAATCCATTTCGTCGCCAATTGGCACTTGAAGAGCAACTGGGTTACCACCCAACATTTCTTTTACCTGACGACAAACATTGAAGAAATCAGAACCTTGACGGTCCATTTTATTTACAAAACCTAGACGCGGAACACGGTACTTGTCCGCTTGACGCCATACAGTTTCAGATTGTGGCTCAACACCATCAACCGCAGAGAACAATGCAACAACACCGTCCAATACACGCAATGAACGCTCTACCTCAACGGTAAAGTCAACGTGTCCAGGAGTATCAATAATGTTAATTGCATATTTCTTACCAGCGTACGGCCACTCACAGTGTGTTGCAGCTGAAGTAATGGTAATACCACGCTCCTGCTCTTGCTCCATCCAGTCCATAGTTGCAGCACCGTCGTGTACCTCACCAATCTTGTGACTTACACCTGTGTAGTAAAGAATACGCTCAGTAGTAGTGGTTTTTCCAGCATCAATATGTGCTGCAATACCAATATTACGAGTGTACGTTAAATCTCTATTTCCTTTTGCCATGATTTCGTCTATTAGAATCTAAAGTGAGAGAATGCTTTATTTGCTTCAGCCATACGGTGAACCTCAGTACGCTTCTTGACTGCAGCACCTTCTTCTTTCGAAGCAGCGATAATCTCTGCAGCCAATTTCTGCGCCATAGAACGCTCATTGCGACCGCGTGCGTAAGTAATCATCCACTTCATACCTAAAGTGATTTTACGCTCTGGACGAACCTGCATAGGAATTTGGAAGTTGGCACCACCAACACGACGAGAACGAACTTCAACGTGTGGCATTACATTATTAAGTGCTTCTTTCCATACCTCTAGACCGTTGCTTTCTGTTTTTTCAGAAACAATGTCAATAGCATCATAAAAAATGTTGAATGCGATAGACTTCTTACCGTCCAACATCAAATTGTTTACAAAACGTGTTACTAGCGTATCGTTGAATTTTGGATCCGGTAGTAACGGGCGTTTTTTAGCTCTTGCTTTTCTCATGAGTTCTTATCTAGACGTGTGTTTATTTCTTTGGTTTCTTAGCACCATACTTCGAGCGGCGCTGAGTTCTTCCGTCTACACCTGCAGTATCGAGGGCACCACGAACAATGTGGTAGCGAACCCCTGGAAGGTCTTTTACACGACCACCACGAACAAGCACAATGCTGTGTTCCTGTAGGTTGTGTCCTTCACCTCCGATGTAGGCATTTACTTCATTTCCATTTGATAGACGCACCCTTGCCACTTTACGCATCGCCGAGTTTGGTTTTTTCGGCGTCGTTGTGTAGACACGAGTACATACACCCCTGCGTTGTGGGCAGGAATCCAGCGCAGCAGATTTACTCTTTTGTTTGATCTGTTTGCGACCTTTTCTTACAAGCTGTTGAATCGTTGGCATACGTACCTTTTGATTTCTAGTTTATTCCAATAATCAGTTACCCCATTTTTTGGGGACTGCAAATGTAGTGATATTATCTCCAGAACCAAACCCCTGTGGATTAAAATAATTGGCTCGTTCTGAAATAATTACGCAGGGTGTTGAAAAGAGGTCGAAAATTCCCCAATTAGGCTTTGGAGTTGTCCTTGTTTTAAACTCGGATAAAAGTACCTTTGTTAACTGTTCAATTTAACAGCATTCCCTTTGACACATTTTCTCAATCAATTAAACGATGCTCAGCGCAAAGCAGCGGAGCAAACTGAGGGGCCAGTTATGGTCATAGCCGGTGCTGGCTCTGGAAAAACACGTGTTCTGACCTACAGAATTGCGTTCCTTTTAGAGAAAGGTGTAGATGCATTCAATATCCTCTCTTTGACCTTTACCAACAAGGCAGCAAGAGAGATGAAAGAACGTATTGGGAAGCTTGTAGGAGAGAGTGAAGCCAAGAATCTTTGGATGGGGACTTTTCACAGCATATTTGCACGCATCCTAAGGATAGAAGCAGAGAAATTAGGTTACCCAAAAAATTTCACCATTTACGATGCAGATGACAGCAAAAAAGTGATCTCTAACATAATTAAAGAAAAGAATTTAGACAAGGATATTTATAAGGCCAAATCTGTTGCAGGACGCATCTCCTCACTTAAGAATAACCTAATTACACCGAAAGCTTACTTCCAAAACGGGGAACTTCAGGCACAAGACAGCTCGGCAAAAATGCCCATGTTCGGAGAGATCTATCAGGCATACACAGAACGTTGTTTTCGAGCCGGATGCATGGACTTCGATGATTTGCTATTGAAGACCAATGAACTGATGTACAAGTTCCCCGATGTCCTGGCGAAGTACCAGAACAGGTTTAAGTACATTTTGGTAGACGAGTATCAGGATACCAACCACAGTCAATACCTCATTGTTAAGGCACTTGCTGCGAAATATGAGAACATATGTATCGTAGGTGACGACGCACAATCCATTTACGCGTTTCGCGGGGCCAACATTCGCAACATCTTGAACTTCCAAAAAGACTACCCCGATACCAAGCTGTTCAAATTGGAACAGAATTACCGCTCGACGAATAACATTGTTCAGGCAGCAAACAGCATCATTGAAAAAAACAAAGACCAAATACAGAAAAACGTTTGGACACAGAACAGCGGCGGAGAGAAGATCATTGTTCACAAGAGTATTTCAGACACCGACGAAGGCAACTACATAGCTACGAATGTCTGGCAGACTGCTATGAACGAAGGCGCAAAACACGACGACTTCTGTATTCTCTACCGCACCAATGCACAGAGCAGAAGTTTCGAAGATGCATTGCGTAAAAAGAACATTCCCTACAAAATTTACGGGGGATTGAGCTTTTACCAGCGTAAAGAGATCAAAGACGTTTTGGCGTATCTAAGACTCGTAATCAATCCAAAAGACGAAGAAGCTTTTAGAAGAGTCATTAATTACCCGGCAAGGGGAATTGGAGCGACTACTTTGGCCAAACTCACCTTAGCTGCAGAAGCACAAGGCATCTCGCTATGGGAAGTGTGCGAGCGCCTACAGAGTATTCCGACAGGGCTGAACAAGCCTACGCAAAAGAAGATTTATGATTTTGCCATTCTTATCAATTCCTTCGCCGTTTTAGCCAAGCAACACGATGCTTTTGATGTTGTTGCTCATGTTGCGAAAAGTGTAGGATTGATTAAAGTACTTGGCGAAGACAAGACCCCTGAGGGCGTGACTCGGTACGAAAACGTACAAGAATTACTGAACGGCATAAAGGACTTTACAGAGCAGCAAAAGGAATTGGCCGAGGGTGATCCTTCATTGGCGAACTTCTTATCCGATGTTGCGCTCTTGACAGACCGAGATAATGAGGTCGACGACGGAACGCCAAAAGTGAGCATGATGACCATCCACTTGGCTAAGGGGTTGGAATTTCCATATGTCTACATTGTCGGCCTTGAAGAGAACCTCTTTCCTAGCATGATGAGCAGCGGAAGTAGAAGCGAGCTTGAAGAAGAGCGTCGTTTGTTTTATGTGGCTCTAACTCGCGCAGAAAAAAGAGCGCATTTGACCTATGCACATACAAGATACCGCTGGGGCAAGCTTATTGACTGTGAACCTTCTCGATTTATCGATGAGATCGATGAAAAATACCTAGATATAAAGGTCCCCGAATTTTCCCCGACGAGTTTTAGTTCTCCAGCACTTAATAACGCATTTGGCGCTCCGGCGAGCGGAAACGGCAGAAGTGCAACAGTGTACAAAGGGAAAAACACCAATTGGGGTAAACCTGCTGGGTCGCAGAAAAAGAGCGCCAACATCGGGCCGGGTGCTGGTGCTGGTGCTGCAAAAAAGCCTACCTTGAGAGGCAAAACGCTTACACCGGTAAATAACACCGGTGCAGGCACAATGAGTGGTGATTTTCTTAAGCCACATGAATTGCACGAAGGTAAGCGTGTGGTCCACGGCCGTTTTGGCTTGGGGACAGTTGTACGCATGGAAGGCGAAGGAGCAGACGCCAAAGCCATCATCAACTTCGACAATGCTGGAGAAAAAAGATTGTTATTAAAATTCGCCAAGGTCAGCGCGGTCTAAGCGAAGATTTTAAGTTATTGAGACTATGGAATACAATACAGACAGAACTCAACTGAAGATACCAGAGTACGGTAGAAACGTACAACGTATGGTGGACTACTGTTTGACTATCGAAGACAAAGAGCACCGCAGTAAGGTGGCGCAGAGTATCATTGATGTGATCGGAAATTTGAATCCCGCTATCCGCGATGCTCCAGATTACGCACACAAGCTTTGGGATCATTTATTCATCATGTCCGATTTTGAATTGGACGTGGATAGCCCATACCCTATTCCAACCGCTGAAAGCTTCGTTGGCCTGCCTGATGAAGTGCCTTATCCGCAGAAATCACGTCGTTTCCGTCACTACGGCTCAATTGTCAAGAATATGATTGGCCATGCTCTGCAATTAGAGGAGGGAGAAGAGAAAGACGCATTAGTGTACGGCATCGCCTACGCAATGAAGCGCAATTACCTCAAATACAACAAAGACACCGTTAGTGATGCTACCATTCTTGGTGATTTGGCTGAAATGTCTGAGGGTAAATTAAAGCTTGGTGAGTTTGAATTGCCTCACGAAAAAGCATTTGGCATTACGCAAGCCGAGCGCAAACAAGGCCAAAACAACCGCAAAAAGAAAAACAAGAAAAGGAGATACTAATTCATGGGAACATTTAAGATTACCGGAGGAAAAAAACTCAACGGAACCATCACGCCTCAAGGGGCGAAAAATGAAACCTTACAGATCCTCTGTGCAGTCTTACTGACCCCTGAGGAAGTACGCATCACTAATATTCCGGACATTGTAGATGTCAACAAGCTTATCGACCTCTTGGGCGATTTGGGTGTATATGTTAAGAAAAACGGTCACGGTGATTATACTTTCAAGGCGGAGAACGTCAACCTTGACTATCTAACCTCTGATACGTTCAAGCAGAAGGGAGCTAGCCTTCGAGGCTCAATCATGATTGTTGGACCACTACTGGCTCGATTCGGCAAAGCCTATATTCCTAAACCCGGCGGTGATAAAATTGGCCGTAGAAGATTAGATACACACTTCTTAGGCTTCCAAAAATTAGGGGCAAAATTCAACTACGACAGTAAAGACAGCTTTTACAGCGTGGATGCTTCACAGCTCACAGGGACCTATATGCTTCTTGACGAAGCATCTGTAACAGGTACTGCAAATGTTGTAATGGCTGCTGTTATGGCAAAAGGGAAAACTACCATCTACAATGCAGCCTGTGAGCCTTACTTGCAGCAATTGTGTAAGATGCTCGTTCGCATGGGTGCGAAAATCGACGGTATAGGCTCTAACATGCTTCACATAGAAGGGGTAACAGAGCTTGGCGGAACAGATCACCGCATTTTACCGGATATGATTGAAATTGGATCTTGGATTGGTCTTGCAGCAATGACTGGATCCGATATCACTATCAAGGATGTAAGTTATCCTGACCTGGGTATCATCCCTACTGTATTCCGCAGACTCGGTATCCACACGGAATTAAACGGAGATGATCTTCGCGTTCCATCCCACGATCATTACGAAATAGAGAGCTTTATCGACGGATCAATTATGACCATAGCTGATGCTCCATGGCCAGGGTTTACTCCGGATCTTTTGAGTATTATCCTTGTTACTGCAACGCAAGCACGAGGGTCGGTGCTCATTCACCAAAAGATGTTCGAATCGCGTCTATTCTTCACTGATAAGTTGATCGATATGGGCGCGCAAATCATCCTTTGTGACCCGCACCGTGCCACGGTCATTGGTCTAGACAAACAAAGTCCTTTACGTGCAACAACAATGACATCCCCTGATATTCGCGCGGGAGTTAGCTTGTTGATTGCGGCCTTGAGTGCTGAAGGAACGTCAACCATTCACAACATTAACCAGATTGATCGCGGTTACGAGAACATCGACGGAAGATTGAAAGCACTTGGTGCGGAAATTGTTAGATTATAAATTGAAAAAATAATAACTGATCATGAAGAAACTATCCTTAATCATTGGGAGCTTTGTCTTATTAGTATCGGCAGCCGTTCTGAGCAGCTCGCAAAGTAACTACAACGATGCAGTCGCCACACCCGAGGAGCAAATGGCAACCTTGAGTATCGGTGACAAAGCACCTGAAATTGCCATGAGTGATCCGCAAGGCAATGTTCGAAAGCTATCGGATTTAAAAGGAAAGATTGTCTTAATCGACTTTTGGGCATCATGGTGTCGCCCCTGTCGTATGGAGAATCCTAATGTGGTTCGTACCTACGGGCAATACAAAGACGCTGCATTTAAAAATGGCGATGGATTTGAGGTTTTCTCGGTCAGCCTTGATCGCGATAAATCTGCTTGGGAGAAAGGTATTGCGCAAGACAAATTGGTTTGGAAAAACCACGTAAGCGACCTTCAATTTTGGAGAAATGCTGCTGCCCGTACTTACAATGTGAACTCTATTCCAGCGACCTTTTTAATTGACGGTGATGGAATAATTATCAAAAAAAATCTAAGAGGCCAAGCCCTAGAGAATACGCTAGCTTCGTTGAAGCGCTAAGATATTTTGACTTCAATGTCAAATTAAGGGCGCCGGCGATGCCGGCGCCCTTTTTTATGCGGTATTTTTGCGCACCGCTGACAAGGTGTCAGCGGTGCGCTTAATGGCGAACATTTTGCAGTAATAGAAAGAAACTAGCCCTAAATTCTAGATACATGTCAGAAAAAGAAGCAACCACAGGCGAGGAATTGCACGAAGAAAACAACGTTGACCAAAGTACTGAAAGCACTGATGATACTGGCGTTGAGCAAGATCCGGTAGCTAAACTTGAAGACGAGGTCAAAGACTTGAAAGACCAGAATTTACGTCTGTATGCGGAATTCGAAAACTTCCGCAGAAGAACTGCGAAAGAGCGTCTAGAGCTCATGGAGAGTGCAAACAAGGACACTTTAACAGCCATGTTGCCAGTTCTTGATGATTTCGAGAGAGCATTGAAAAATACCGAAGAGACCGAAGCAAACGCAGCGGTATTAGAAGGATTAAAATTGATCCAACATAAGCTTACGGAGACACTAAAAGGCAAAGGCCTTAATGCCATGGAAAGCACTATCGGCAAAGTGTTCGACGTAGAAGAAATGGAAGCTATTACGCAGATTCCAGCACCTACTCCAGATATGGACGGAAAAGTCATAGATGAAGTAGAGAAGGGATATAAGATTGGCGAAAAAGTGATTCGCTTTGCCAAAGTAGTAGTAGGTAAAGGAGCATAAGATGGCAAAACGCGATTTCTACGACGTATTAGGAGTGAGCAAGAGCTCAAGCCAAGACGAGATTAAGAAAGCTTACCGCAAGGTGGCCTTGAAGTATCACCCGGATAGAAACCCGGACGATAAGGAGGCCGAAGACAAATTCAAAGAAGCCGCAGAGGCGTACGATGTCCTTGGTGATGAGGAAAAGCGTCGCAAATACGATCAGTTCGGCCACCAAGCATTTGGCGGCGGTGCCGGCGGCGGTGGATTCCACGGCAACATGAACGACATCTTCGACATGTTTGGAGACATCTTCGGTGGCGGCGGAGGCGGATTCGGCGGTGGATTTGGAGGATTCGGCGGCGGCGGTCAAAGACGCCAGACCAAAGGATCAAACCTACGCATCAAGGTGAAGATGACCTTGGAGGAAATTGCCGATGGCGTTGAGAAAAAGATCAAAATTCGTCGCGCAAAAGTTGCCGACGGCGTAACGTTCAAGACGTGTACTACGTGTAACGGTGCCGGTCAAGTACAGCAAGTAACCAATACTATTTTGGGGCAGATGCGCACTGCAGCAACCTGTTCGACATGTAACGGGGCAGGTAAAACTGTGGACCAAAAACCGAGCGGAGTAGGTTCAGACGGACTTGAACGCAAAGAGGAGGTTGTTGCTGTTAAGATTCCAGCCGGTGTACAAGACGGCATGCAATTGCGTGTGGGAGGTAAAGGGAATGAAGCTTTAGGTGGAGTGCCTGGGGACCTCATTGTGCTCATTGAAGAAGTACCTCACGAATCTTTGACTAGAGATGGCGAAAACTTGCATTACGAATTAACGATGAGCTTCCCGGAAGCTGCACTCGGCACGAGTGTTGAGATTCCTACCGTAAGTGGTGTAGTTAAGATCAATATTGACAAGGGTACGCAGCCGGGTAGAATTCTTCGACTGAAAAATAAAGGTTTACCTAGTGTTCAAGGTTACGGACGGGGAGATCAACTGATTCATATTAATGTTTGGGTGCCTAAGAACCTGAGCAACGACGAGAAGAAGTCATTAGAAAAACTTAAAGAGAGTAAGAACTTCGAACCTAATCCAGGAAAGTCGGACAAGGGCTTCTTCGATCGAGTCAAAGAGATGTTCTCATAACCTAGTATTTTATATCTTCAAACTCCTGTCCAATGTGACGGGAGTTTTTGTACTATCCCTACCTATAAGACGCTGCCAAGGCGAACAATGAACGTATGATAAGAGCAGAAAATGTCACCAAACAGTATGGACCAAAGGTTGCACTGGGCGGAATAAATTTGAACATTCCCAAGGGAAGCATTTATGGACTTCTTGGACCAAACGGCGCCGGAAAGACGTCCTTTATTCGCATCATGAATCAGATCACTGCACCGGATAGTGGCACGGTTTATTTCGGCGATAGGGAGCTCGCTCCAAACGATATTGCTCGCATCGGCTATCTTCCTGAAGAGCGCGGTCTGTATAAAAAGATGAAAGTGGGTGAACAGGTGCTTTACCTTGCCAAGCTAAAGGGGTTGAGTGCCACTGAAGCTAAAAGCAGGGCGAAAGATTGGTTCGTTCGTCTAGAAATGGAAAGCTTTTGGGAAAAGAAGGTTGAGGATTTGAGCAAGGGTATGGCGCAAAAGGTGCAGTTTGTCACTACGGTGTTGCACAAGCCGGAACTGCTGATTTTTGACGAGCCATTTACCGGTTTTGATCCCATCAATACCAACCTTATCAAAAAAGAAATCAAACGTCTCAACAAGGAGGGCGCTACGGTCATCTTCTCCACCCACCGTATGGAAAGTGTGGAAGAAATATGTGATTATATCGGACTGATCAACCAAGGCGAAGTCATGGTTGAAGGACCGCTGCTTGATATCCGGAGGCATTATATGAACGGCACCTATGCCTTCACTACTAAAACTGAACAGACGTTCGTAGGTTTGAATGTTTTGTCTCGCGACCACCAACACACAGGTTATACTACAACTATTAAATCGGACCACTACCCCAGCGGTATCATTCAAGAATTGGCCAGCAGCAACGAGCTTCTAGGATTCGAAGAAGTGCTGCCGAGTGTAAGCGACGTTTTTATTGATATCGTTCAAAACGGACCTAAACCTAAAGACTCATGAACAGCCCTATCCTACTGATTATACAGCGTGAGTTTTTGACTCGCGTCCGCAAGAAGACCTTCCTCTTGATGACCTTGCTGGCGCCGGTATTGTTGGCAGCCGTAATGATTGCGCCTGGACTTTTAGCATCCATGCCAGAGGAGGACAAGACTATTCTTGTATTGGACGAACCTTCCATCCTATTGCCTGAAAAAGGTACTGCGCAATTTGCACTACACTATTTGAATCCGGGCGAATTCGATTTAGAATTGGCCAAGCAATTCCTAAGGGAAAGTGATAAAGATGCACTCCTATACATCCCGGCAGGAAATGGCTGGGATCCTGATTTTATCAAGAGAAATATACTGCTCTACGGCAAGGAAGATATCGGTATAGACCTCCAACGCTTTATTGAACGTCAGCTAGAGGAAAAGATCAACAACCAAAAACTCATTCAACAGGGCGTCGATCCCGAGGTAGTTGCACAGACCAAAACGCAGGTGAGTGTGAAGAGCTTCACCTTGGGCGAAGAGCAAGGCAATGAAGAAACCAGCGCTACTCCACTAAAGATGGGACTGGGTTACATCGCCGGTATTTTGATTTACTTCTTCATCTTCTTCTATGCAGTTCAGGTGATGCGCGGAGTGATTGAAGAGAAAACCAGCCGCATTGTCGAAGTGATTATCTCAAGCGTGCGTCCTCGCCAACTTATGATGGGTAAAATCCTAGGTATCGGTCTAGTAGGTGTGGTCCAATTCCTAATCTGGGTCATCCTTTCTGGAACTATCTACACCGTGGTAAGCACCTTCATCTACCCCGAAATCTTCGCTCAGCAAGTTCCTATGGGTCCTGATGCACCGGACCTTAGCCAGGTTGATCAAAGCAATATTTTCGCCATGATTAACAGTATCAACTTCCCTGTTGTTTTGGGTGGGTTTGTGTTCTATTTCTTCGGAGGATACTTCCTCTACAGTGCACTTTTCGCAGCATTGGGCTCGGCTATTGATCAAGAAGCCGACAGCCAACAGTTCATGCTGCCTGTGACTGCCCCAATGATTATCGCCATTACTACCGCAATGAATATTGTGCAAGATCCAAACGGACCTATAGCCTTTTGGATGAGTATGATTCCTTTGACCTCACCCATCTCGATGATGATTCGCCTGCCCTTCGGTGTGCCGATCTGGCAAATGGCTTTAAGTGCGGCCCTCTTGGTGGGTACATTTTTTGGTGTTGTAGCGCTTGCCGGAAAGATCTACAGAGTAGGTATATTGATGTACGGTAAAAAGGTGACCTGGAAAGAATTATATAAATGGTTGAAGTACTAGAAAATATCCAGCAAGGAATTGCCGAATTCTTGAGCTATAAGATTTGGGCGACCGATTTTTTCAGACTTTCTGTAAAAAGTCTGCTGCAGGTGCTGTTGCTTCTCGCTTCTGCGCGTTATGGATTTTGGCTACTGAACCGCATCATCATGCGTAGTAAAGCCGGCGAGCATTACGATGAAGGAAGACGATACACCATTCTGCAGATTTCCAAATACATCATCTACACGGTAGTCATCGTCGTGGCCTTGGAAACTGTAGGGGTCAAAGTAACGGCACTTCTCGCGGCATCCACAGCGCTTTTTGTTGGTTTGGGCCTTGGTCTACAAGATGCCTTTAAGGACCTGAGCTCAGGGGTTATTATACTCGTTGAGCGTACCTTGAGTGTTGGTGATATCATCCAATTGGAAAATCAAATTGGAAAAGTTGAAGCAGTTGGATTACGCACAACAACCGTTCGTACTCGCGATGATATTTTAATCATCGTGCCCAATTCAAAATTGACCAACGAGACTGTTATTAACCTCACGCATAGCGAAGAGACGACACGCTTTTCACTCACTGTTAGCGTAGCCTTTGGTAGCGACACAGAGAAAGTAGCCAAGATCCTATATGATATTGCGGCCAACCATCCACAGGCCGACGATAAAGAAGACCCCTTGGTACTGCTGAAAGACTTTGGCGATAGTGCGTTGATTTTTGAATTGAACTTTTATACTAGGGACCTCTTCTTCGTAGAAAAAATCAAAAGCGACCTGCGATTCGCAATTGATAAAGAGTTCTTCAAAAACCAAATCATCATACCATTCCCGCAGCGTACCGTTTGGAAAGGTCCTGAACGCGTCACTCAATTTGGGAATGGCATAGTTGGTGCAGGAGAGATTATGCCGGACGAAGACAGCGAAAGGGATAACGGCGCCGTTTAAAGAATTACTATGAGCAGAATACTATTGATTGAAGACGAGGTAGCCATTCGTAGGGTACTAAAGAAAATCCTTCTCGAGGAGGACGCCAGCCACTCCATTCATGAAGCTGAAGACGGTAAAATAGCCATCGAGACCTTCGGAGAAGGGAATTGGGATTTGGTGTTCTGTGATATCAAAATGCCCCACAAGGATGGTGTAGAGGTGCTTGAGCATATGATGAGCGTCAATCCAGACGTTCCCGTCATTATGATTTCTGGGCACGGAGATATAAATACCGCAGTAGATTGCTTGAAAAAAGGTGCGTACGATTACCTGCCTAAGCCTCCCGATCTCAACCGATTGTTGAGTACAGTAAGGAATGCTCTTACGCAAAAAGAACTGGTCAGTGAGGTTAAAACCTTGAAAAAGCGCGTCAGCAAGAAATACAAAATGATTGGTGAAAGTGCCGGTATGCAGGAGCTGCGCGACATCATTGAAAAAGTAGCGCCGTCAGAAGCCCGCGTTCTTATTACCGGTCCTAACGGTTCGGGAAAAGAACTAGTGGCCCACCAAATTCACGAGCAGAGTCAGCGCAGTAAGAATGCAATGATTGAAGTGAATTGCGCAGCCATCCCTGCAGAATTGATAGAAAGTGAACTCTTTGGACATAAGAAAGGAGCTTTTACTGGAGCGCAGAAAGACCGCAAAGGAAAATTTGAGTTGGCCAACGGTGGAACCTTGTTTTTAGACGAGATCGGGGATATGAGCCTCAGCGCTCAGGCCAAAGTACTGCGTGCATTGCAAGAACATAAAATCACCCCGGTCGGTGGCGATAAAAGTATCAAGGTGGACGTTCGGGTATTGGCAGCGACCAACAAGGACCTGCGCAAGATGATTGACGACGGCAAGTTCCGTGAAGATTTGTACCACAGATTGGGCGTCATAGTCATGGAAGTTCCTGGACTCAATGCCCGTCGTGATGATATTCCGCTGCTTGCCGACCACTTCTTGAAAGCCATTGGCGAAGAATACGGCACTGCTCCAAAAGAAATTGACGCACAAGCAATTGCTGCCTTACAAGACTACGATTGGACCGGAAACATCCGTGAATTCCGTAACGTGATGGAGCGCCTCCACATTTTGAGCGGAAATCCTATTAGTAAATCGTGCGTAGATAAATTCGCGAGGAAATAAGCGTACTTTTGCTTCAAATAAAGAAGCACATGAGTTTCCCAAAATTCCTCGTAGCAGATAACACTGATAGCCCTGATGCTATTTTCATCGTACACACTGAATTTCCGGCATTCATCCTCAACCTAGAGAATGATCAGGTGAAGTGGCTGGACGACATCAGCGACGAAAACGAAGGTGATCTAACAAAAACGCTTGAAGGCCTCATCAGTGAAGCTGAGGATTTCTACCAACGCGAAGTCGACCGCTACAACCTCTAATGGTCTACCGCTGGAGTACATACAGTCAGCAGTATAAAATTAGCCTTAACCTTGCCTACCCGGTTGTCATAGGACAGCTTGGGCAAATCATGGTAAGCGTGGCTGATTCTATCATGGTCGGAAAGTTTCTCGGAACTATTCCACTTGCAGCCATTAGTCTTGCAGTATCGGTGCTTATCATTCCTATGGTATTTGCCATCGGCGTGGCCTATGGACTTACTCCATTAATCGCCGGGGCTGACGGTGAAGAAAACCCTGCTAAAGCCACGAAATATTTTAAAAACGGTCTCGTACTCAACAGTATCCTAGGCCTAATAATTTATGGCCTTATCGCCCTCTTCGCTGAAGGAGCACACTTGCTTGGCCAGGACGAACGTGTAGTCGCACAAGCCCTACCCTACATTCATGTGGTCGGATTTTCCATTGTACCCATGATGAGCTTCTTCGCCTTCAAGCAATTTGCCGAAGGCCTGAGCGATACCAAAGCCGCTATGCGTGTGAGCTTGGCCGCCAACTTCTTAAATGTACTTTTAAACTACCCTCTTATTACGGGTTGGGGTCCGTTCCCAGAATTGGGGTTGATTGGTGCCGCAGTGAGCACATTGATTACCAGATTCCTCATGCTCGGCGGAATGGCGCTCTACATCCGTAAGAAAGAAAAATTCGCCCTCTATTGGTCGTTTTGGAGGGATTCTGAAGTGAATTGGCCCACCATTAAAGAGATCCTAGACATTGGTGTTCCAAGCGGATTGCAATATGTTTTTGAAGCCGGCGCCTTTGCCATGAGCGGCGTTATTGTAGGTATGATTGGACCCGTACAGCAAGCTGCGCATCAAATCGCATTGAACATTGCTTCGGTAAGTTACATGATGGTGAGCGGCCTAGGAGCTGCCGCAACCATTCGCATGGGCAACCAGTTGGGTCGAAAGGATTACCCCATGCTCCGCCTTGCAGGACAAAGTCTATTTCACCTGACCTTCTTCTTTATGCTGGTCACAATGACCTTGCTTATTCTCCTGCGCAATTTCTTACCGCAATTTTACAGCTCAGATCCAGAGGTGCTCCAATACACCGCCGTATTGATGGTGGCCGCAGGAATATTTCAAATGCCAGACGGCATGCAAGCCACAGCACTAGGTGCCCTACGCGGCATTAAGGATGTAAACATTCCTACCGTTGTAGCATTCGTCGCCTACTGGGTGATTGCCGTTCCGCTGTGTTACTTCTTAGGCGTTTACCTAGAAAAAGGACCTATAGGGGTATGGATGGGATTGACTGTCGGCCTCGTACTGGCTTCCATAGCCTTGTATTGGCGATTCCGTCACAAAACCCTTCGAATGCATTAAGCAGCAATACCTGCCCGCTTCAACAATGCATCCACTTTTGGATCTCGACCCCTAAAATTTTTAAAGAGTTTGTCCGGTGCTACGGTACCTCCGCTAGAAAGAATCTCAGCAAATCCGTTCGCCGCTGCCTCACTGAAGATGCCCTCTTCTTTGAAACGCTCGAATGCATCTGCATCTAGTACCTCAGCCCATTTGTAGCTGTAGTACCCGGCACTATAGCCTCCTTGGAAAATATGACTAAAGGCTGTAGAGGATAAGGTTCCCTCGACAGGTGAGAAAAGCTGTGTATCGGCTGTTGCTGCACGTTCAAAATCGGCCACAGCGCCTTCCATAGGTGCAGTAAGTCCATGGTAGTTCATATCGAGATACCCAAAGTTGAGTTGACGCAATGTGGCGTAGCCTTCCATAAACTGCTGGCTTTCTACGATGCGATCCACGTATTCCTTGGGCAGTAATTCACCAGTTTCATAGTGCTTTGCAAACAAGGCCAACGCCTCGGGCTCGTAGCACCAATTCTCTAAAATCTGTGAAGGCAATTCGACAAAATCCCAATACACACTGGTTCCCGTTAATGAAGGATAGGTACCACGTGCCATCATCCCGTGCAAGGCATGACCAAACTCATGAAATAGCGTAGTGACCTCGTTAAAAGTCAACAGCGAAGGCTCATCCGCAGTAGGTTTTGTGAAGTTACAGACGATGCTAATGTGCGGACGTACGACCTGCCCATCCAGGCTATACATACTCCGATAACTCGTCATCCAAGCACCGGCACGTTTACCCGCACGCGGGAAGAAATCGGTGTATAAAAGGCTTAAAAATTCGCCGTTCTTATCATATACCTCATAGGCATCCACGTCCTCGTGGTAGGTAGCGATATCAGCATTCTTTGTGAAGCTCAACCCGTAGAGTTTGGCACTTATATCAAACACACCGGCCAACACATTTTCAATCTTGAAGTATGGCTTGAGCAAGTTGTCGTCGAGATTTAAAGTGGCCTTTTTAAGCTTCTCCGACCAGTACGAAAAGTCCCAAGGCTTTACCTCGCCCTGGTGCCCGGCAGCACTCGCGAATTCTTGTACGGCCATTAAATCCTTTTCAGCAGCCGGTTTTGCCAATGCTTTCAAATCGTCCAAGAACGACAATACCGTCTCTGGGGTTTTCGCCATACGCTTGCTCAAGGTAAGCGCGGCATGAGAATCAAAGCCAAGCAACTGGGCTTTTGCTAAACGTGTATTTACTAATTCTTGGATGTTTTGTTCATTGTTGTACTCGTTGTCCTTGGCAGCTCTAGTTCCATATGCTCGGTACATTTTTTCACGAAGCGCAGCATTGTCGGCGTACTTCATGATGCTGATGTAGGTAGGCATGTCTAGACCAAATACATAACCCTGCTTACCCTTCTCCTCGGCCAAGGAAGCAGCGCTCGCAATGGTAGCTTCTGGCAATCCTGCCAACTCTTCGGCATCTGCCACTTGAAGTTCAAAAGCCTGCGTTTCCTTCAAGACGTTTTCGCCAAAGGACAGCGACAGCTTGCTCAATTTTTCACTAATCGACTTCAGCGTTTCACGCTCCTCGCCTTGCAACAATGCACCATTGCGCACAAAACCCTCATAGGTCTCATTCAGTAATCGCGTACTTTCTGCGTCCAGTTGCTCCTGCTCCCTATTCTCCCAAACTGTTTTAATGCGTAAAAACAAGGCTTCATTGAGCAGGGTCTCGTTGTTAAACAACGTCAATTTTGGACTCAATTCTCGGGCAATCGATTGAATGTCTTCATTGGTTTCGGCGCTGTTCAGGTTGAAGAAGCAACTGCTCACCACACCAAGCTCTTTAGAGGCGAACTCTAAAGGAACCAACGTATTTCTGAACGTTGGCGCTTCAGTATTTGAGGTAATGGCTGAAATGCGTTCTCGGGCAACGTTCATCCAGTGCGCTGCAGCAGGCATAAAATGTGCAGGTTCAATGGTGTCGAATGCTAAACTTCCAAAGGGAGTTTGAGGAAAATCTATTAGTGGGTTCATACGGGTACTTCTTAGTGCTACTAAGATACGTAGGTCATTACATTTACTACCTTTGATTGATGGCAAAAATGGAAGTGAATTGGACATTAACCGGGATGACCTGTGCAGGTTGCGCGCACAGCGCTGCATCCATTGCTGAAGGGACTCCGGGCCTTGAAAATGTTGTCGTTCGCTACGCCAGCCACAGTTTCAAAGCCACGGTCGACCAAGAACTTCTCGACTTGCCTTCCTTCAAAGCAAACCTCGCTAAAGCAGGGTATCATCTCGAGAGTGAAAAAATAGGCATGGAAGTACAGTTTGATCGGCAACGAAAAGCATTGCAACGGCAAGCGCTGGAGCTTTTACTCGCTGTGCTATTTGCAGGTCCATTGCTTTATCTAGGGATGAGTCATTCAATGGATAGCCAGATAATCGCGCTTCAAGGATTATTAGCTGTGATTCTCAGTGGATATTTCGGACGAAAAATTCATACAAAAGCCTTCGCACTCGCTAAGATGGGTGCGACCAATATGGACACCTTAGTCAGTCTTGGGAGCATTGTTGCTTTTGGGTATTCGTTGTTCAATCTCTTCAGCGGTATTCATGAGATCTATTTCGAAAGTGCCGGGCTCATCATTGCCTTTGTATTGATAGGCAAATACTTCGAGCAACGCGGAAAATTGCAGAACAGCAAGGCCGTCGAAAGTCTATTAGCACTTCAGCCTAAGGTGGCTACGAAGGTAGTCGATGGGCTCAGCGTTCAAGTTGATGTCGGCGCACTTGAAATCGATGAAGTGGTCCAAGTTAAGCCCGGAGAGCAAATCCCTGTGGACGGTATTGTCGTCGAAGGAACTTCCAGCATTGACGAAAGCACCTTCACCGGTGAACCTTTAGCAGTCTCAAAAAACGCAGGCGGAGAGGTATGGGCAGGCACTGTCAATGGAGAAGGCTTGTTGCTCATTAAAGTGGCGAATACGGGAAAAGCCTCTGCCCTAGGTGGCATCATTGAAGCAGTTCTTCAGGCGCAAGAGCAAGAAACCTCCATTGAAAAATTAACCGATCGCATTTCGAAGATTTTCGTGCCAAGTATTTTGATATTGAGCGTTATTGTTGGGATAGCCTGGGCTTTGATAGGAGAGCCATTAAGTACAGTATTTGCCATCAATGTTTTGGTCATTGCCTGTCCTTGTGCCTTAGGACTAGCGACTCCCTTAGCTGTTGTAGCAGCCACTGGTAAAGCAGCAAGAAAAGGAATGCTCGTTCGCAATGCGAGTGCATTGGAATTGGCCCATAAGGTGGACCACATTTTATGGGATAAGACAGGGACTCTGACAAAAGGAAAGCCCACAGTTGTGGAGATTTCGGGAGATGTGGCCAATTTTAAAAACATCCTTATCACCCTGAACCAAGGCGGGTCTCATCCATTGAACGAAGGCATGAAACAGCACTTCGGTTTCCAAGGAGGACTACCGAAAGTGAGAAGATTAAAAGCCCTGCCAGGCAAAGGCATCCAAGGGAAAATTGACGGTAAAGTGTACCACTTAGGTTCGCCATCATGGTGTGAAGAAATCACTGGTCAAAAAGTCGCTACTGAGAAAACCACCGCAGTACTCTTTGATGAAACCAATGTCCTGATTACGGTATTGTTTGATGATGTATTGGCAACAGGTGCAGTTGATATTATACAGCATACAAATGCCCTTGGCATCTACAATGTATTGCTCTCTGGCGATAAAATCCCGGTAGTTGAAGCATTGGGACAAAAACTGAGATTACAAGAGAGTTTTGGTGAAATGATGCCCATAGAGAAAGTCGAAAAAGTACAAGTCTTTAGAAACAAGGGTACCGTTTTGATGATAGGCGATGGTATAAATGATACCGCGGCGCTCAGCGCCGCGGATGTAGGCCTGAGTTTCGCGGCCGCTACCGCGGCCGCGCAGCAGAGTGCCGATGTCGTACTCATGCGCGATGGTGTACTTGGGTTGAAGGGCTACTTCGATTTGGCTGCACAGTTCAGACAAACCTTACGAGGCAATCTTGTCTGGGCCTTTGGATACAATGTTGTCGCTATTCCATTAGCCGCTGGCTTGCTCTACCCTACATTTGGCATTAAATTGACCCCAATGATTGCGAGTATTGCCATGAGCATAAGTAGCATAGGTGTAGTGATCAACAGTTTAAGAATGCACATAAAACCCCTGAAATAATGACCATAGATACAAAAATCAACTGCGGCGGTTGTATCGCCAAAGTCCAAGGAGATTTGAATGAATTGCTCGGTGAAGGCAATTGGTCCGTGGATACGGCGTTACCCAATAAACCGTTAACGTTTTCAGACGACGTAGATGTCGAAGAAGTCATGGACGTACTGGATGAATTCAACATGAATGTATAAATGAACGTTGCCCTCATCTCAAGATCCACGCTTTATAAGCAACCTGGCGGTGATACCGTTCAGGTTGAACGTACGGCCGATGGACTGAAAGCACTAGGGCATAACGTACATATTGTTCTCGCAGGACAGCCTCTACCGCAAGAAGTAGAACTTATCCATGGTTTCAATCTCGGAAGGCCTGCGGATTTATTGCCTTATTTCCAATCGTTCAAGGGCAGAAAAGTCCTGAGCACCATTTTCGTAGACTACAGTCTCGCAGATAAAGAGCGAGCTCCACTGGCATACGCTCTATTGGGTGGACACGGTATGGAATGGCTGAAGAGCATTCTACGCGGGTTGAACGGCAGCGACCGCATGCCAAGTATTGGCTATCTGTTGGCAGGACAACGCCGAAGTATGAAGCGCTTACTCACGCTAAGCGAACGAGTAATCACTTCATCCATGAGCGAATACGAACGAATTGCCGCTTGGAGCGCCCTTGGAGGAAAAGGACTTCGTGATAAACACCAATTGATCCCTTTGGGTATTGACGACCATTTTCTTCAATCAACGAACCCGCAGGAAGGTCGAGCCGGACTGCTCATGGTGGGTAGATTGGAATACCTGAAGAATCAAAAAACCATTATTGAATGGGCAAGCGAGCGAAATTGGCCATTGACGGTCGTGGGTGATGCCAACGTAAATCAACAAGACTACTACAAAGCCTGTGTTTCTGTTGCCGGGCCTACCATAACATTGCTACCCTACACGAATACGGATGCAATCATCCGTTTGATGGACGAGCACAAGTGCTTGGTCATTCCGTCGCTGTTTGAAACCTATAGCTTGGTCGGTTGGGAAGGCGCAGCAAGAGGGATGGCTGTTGTTGCCAACAAGGCGGCTGATATGAGCGAAACGCTGGAACCTGTGGCGGAATTGGTCCCTATTGAAAATAAGGAAGCCTTTATCGAGGCGATAGAAATTGGTTTAAAAGGACATAAAAAATCTCAAGTGCCGTTTAGAAATTTCACTTGGGACGTTATAGTTAGCCGAATCGTAAGTGCTTATCGCTGATTCGTCATTTCTTTCTCAAAAGTTTCTTTGAACCTTTCGTAGTTGTAGTCAACCATGATCTTCTCGTTTTTTGAGAGCGCTTTGTAATAGTTCTTTACAATCTTGTCTCCGTCGAGCTCGATGGCAATGTAGTACTTGAACTTGTCGGTTTTCTCCACCTTCATTAGGCGGTCACACACTACGAGTACACCACTTAACTCTTGGTCAATCACTGTACGGGCATTTTCTTCAAAACGCTCCAATACCTCTTCTACGTTGTTGACCTCCATACTCTTCACGTAGTTATCACCAACAACTTTCATTGTAGTGCTGATCATACCCGCAAGGTCAGTTTTGGCATTGCTCATGGCTTTCTTCTTGGCCACGTTCATATCCATACTTTCACCAAAGCTGTAAACACGGAAGGTCTTGCGGTCGCTCTTGAATTCAGAACACGGCAATACTAGTTCAGTTTCGCCTTTCGGCGCTTTTGTTTTTGAACCACAGCTTGACAACATCAAACCTGTAACGGCTAGGGCGATAAGTAATACTGTTGCTTTCATAACAATGCTTTTTAAGGTGTTAGGAGGGTACGGAACCTCATAGTGCTTATTCCAAAGGCCGTGCCAAAATTTCTACCACTTGCCGCGGTCGGCCAATTTCTCTCGCTCCTCTTCAAAGAAATTCAAGCACTTTTCTACTTGCTTATCGATGTTTTTGATGCGATGAACGGTATGGCAGATGGTACGCTTTCTTCCGTCGGTGAGTTTGCTCCAAACCCGAGCGATAATCTCGTCTTGCTCGAGGAGTACCTCCACGACTTCAGGGATTTCCACCCCCAACGGGTTTGGATCCAAATAAATAACGACTGAAATGGCTTGGCCTTGCTCATAGGTGTGTCCGCCAAGTTTGGTCTTTCCAATCATCGAGAAATATTTCCCCCCGCCAAAACTCTGTATACCCGCTTGAACCTGAATGTTCCCATCGTCTATATCCAAGATGATACGCGTTTTACTCTTCTTTGGAAAGGTATCCACGAGTGCCTTTTCGTACATAACACAACGGTAGCCGCCGCGCATTGGATCGAGCATCTCTAGATAAGTATTGAAGCGAGCCAATTCCTCCATTACCAAGGCGATGTAAAGGCGGTATCCTCTAAGAATTGAGGATCGCTTAAGGTCTTCATGAAGTCAATCAATCCTTGCTTCTGTGCCTCGGACCAATTTCGACCTACACCGGCCGCCTTCATATTTGGATCGAGGGTTGCCGAAGGATGACCACCCATGTTGTAAAATTCAACAACCTCAGCGAGGGTTTGGAATCGTCCATCGTGCATGTAGGGGAATGAATATTCTACATTGCGCAGAGAAGGCACCTTGAATTTACCTCGATCATTCGGATTACCGGTTACTCCTTCTCGCCCATCTCCTATCTCATACGTACTGTCGAGGCCATTGTTGGAGAACTGCAACAATCCAAAGGCTCCCATCTGGTAACCAGAGGTAGCTGCGCCATGGCAGTGAAAGCAGTCTCCTTGTTCGTTATTGAAAATGTCAAAGCCCAACTGTTCACTCGGAGTAAACTGGTAGTTGCCTTCAACGTATTTGTCAAAATTCGACGTCCCGCTAATGATGGTACGTAAGTATTGAGCCAAGGCCTTTGCAATCCCGTCCTCTGTTATTTCTTCCGACCCGTAAGCCTGATCGAACAGTTCGAGGTAGGTGGCGTCTTGTTCAAGCTTTTCAATGATGCTTGCAAAATCTGCATGCATCTCAATAGGGTTTAAAATCGGGTCTTTGACTTGGTCTTCGAGGGTAGATGTTCTTCCGTCCCAAAAATACAGCTGCTGCCAAGCAATGTTAGAGAGCACCATAGCGTTCACATCGCCCTGCACTCCATCTATTCCTGTGCTGAATCTGAACGGCTCTGCAAAATTGCTCTCCTGCATGTGGCAACTATTACAGCTTTGGGAATTATCGCCAGAAAGTCGCTCGTCAAAAAACAGATGTCTACCCAGACGCACCCCTTCTTCTGTCATTTCATTTGAAGGTGGAATGGTTGGCGCTGGAAAATGGCTCGGATAATTTAGGGTATAGGGCGTGGGGTCGTGTTTCGACCGAAATCGATCACAGCCTTGAACGATCAAAGCGCTCAACAACAGTATCCATACCTTATTCTTCACTTTCTTTTTCCCAGTTACTCGTTGTGGTATAACTCTCGAACTTGCGAATCACCTCCGCCATGTCCTCTGGTATAACAGTTTCAAATTCCATCAGTTCACCCGTTACTGGATGCACAAAGCCGAGCTTTTTCGCATGGAGGGCATGTCGCGGACACGCTTTAAAACAATTCGTAATGAACTGCTTGTACTTCGAGAAGGCCGTGCCTTTCAAAATCTTATCACCTCCGTAGCGTTCGTCATTAAAGAGCGGATGTCCCAAATAGCGCATATGCGCACGAATTTGATGTGTACGCCCAGTCTCTAATCGGCAACTGATTAAAGTTACATAACCAAAACGTTGCAGCACCTTGTAATGAGTAACCGCATGCTTTCCTTCAGAGCCGTCGGGGAAAACAGCCATCTGCAAACGGTCTTTCACGCTGCGACCAATGTGGCCTTCAATCGTGCCTTCTTCCTCTTGCACATTTCCCCAAACTAAGGCAACATATTCCCGAGAGGTGGTACGGTCGAAGAACTGCTTCGCCAGATGTGCCATACCAAGCTCTGAGGCTGCGGCGACCATGACACCTGAGGTGTTTTTATCTAACCTATGTACTAATCCAGGACGCTCCTCACCTTGCTTACCTACGGGCAAGTTTTCAGCTAAATGTGCGAGACCGTGGACCAAGGTGCCTTCGTAATTTCCATGACCCGGGTGACAGACTAGACCGGGCTGCTTATTGATGACAATAACGTGCTCGTCGCGGTAAAGAATGTCGAGATCCAATGCCTGCGGTACGATCGTAGAATCTTTAGGCGGTTCATTCAAGACCACCTCAACAGTATCCCCAGCCTTGACTTTGTAATTGCTCTTGACAGGATTTCCATTGACATGTACAGCCTTTGCTTCCGCAGCCTTCTGAATCCGTGAACGGCTAGTATCGAACAAAAAATTGGTCAGAAACTTATCGACACGCAAAGGTCCCTGTCCCGGATCAGCAACAAACCTGTGGTGTACGTATAATTCGTCTTTTTCCTCTTGCTCGATCATCAGGGAAGTACTTAAAGCTTGAGCCATTTGACCTGAGAAACACCTTGCGCAGTTTGAAGGGATAATATATACAAACCGGTATCAAGGTAATCTAGTTGGAGTTTTTCAATGCCTTCTACACGACCTTCTACGACTGTGGCACCAGCAACCGTTGTTAAAACATATTGGGCCGATGGCGATTCGATACTTAAGCTACCAGAAGAAGGATTGGGGTATATATTAAAATCTTGGAGCAGCTCCTCCAATACCATATCACTTGGGGAGTAACGAAAGTAAGGACGAATCATGGTAACTCCTGGTTCAAGACTAGGGTACCAGTTAAATCCATCTCCATAATATCTTGGCATGTTGGCTGGTAAATTCCGCTGAAGGTCTAAGCCGATATACATTGGATCTGAAGTTGAACAAATATACCCTATCCAAACCTCAGAATAAGACCCGAGACTAATTCCAGAATCCAATTCATAAGGAATCATATCTCCGCGGTAATATCCAGTAAATGGTCGGTATAAACTATCGCTCATGTACAAGATGTTTCCCGGTCCATCTCCACTATCTGCCGGCGCCCAAACGGCCATTCTGAAGGTACTTGTGTAAGACTCACCGGCATCAACGAAATTAAAATACATCCCCTTAAGGGTATCTGAGCCACCTAGTCCTCCAACTTTGAAGTTTTGTGCTACTCGACCACCAATGACGTTCTGAACAGCATATGCACGCTCGGCACTTCCATCATCCAAAGCCAAGTAGTTGTCTAATGTCAATGTGCCTCGGACGGTATCGTTGGAACGAAAGCCAGCCGCCGAACCGTCAAACCACACCTTGGTTGACACGGTAGTTGGGCCGCTGAATGTGGTCATGGCTCCAGTAGGAACAATAACATTGAATGTCTGATCTTGGTTATGCTGTGTATTAGAAATTACAGGAACAGCCGTGACCTGTTGAATGAGTGTACCATTTTCTTCCCATCTGTATTTCCCTAAATTTAGACTCCATCCCCCAGAAGGTACTGTCCCGTTTCTTCTGTATATAAAATCTAACGACGAAGGTCTATTCGAAACACTACTTGAAGTACTTACCCACCATGGCCAACTTGTATATGCACCTGGACCAATTATGAGTGGGTGAGCGCGGGCAAAAGCTGGTTCTGTTGGAATCGTATCAGAGGCAGTTCTGTCTTTATCCAATTCTACATAGTCTATGTTCCATACATCATAGGAACCTGCTCGAGCACCGTATGCGGCGAATCGAAAGCGGAAACCTTTTCGCAAATAATTGGCGCCTTGAACCGGTAGAATAACGGGATCGAACGGACCCGAGTTTCCAGAGCCTTTCCGCCCCCAAACTTGAGTCCAATCGGCGGTCACTGGCGACCAATATTCCACAACAATACTATCAGCGTTCGACGGCAATTCACCGCGACCGCCTTCCTGCAATTGAAAACTGAGAAATACATTTGACGCACCTTGCAAATCAATGTAGGAAGAGGTTAAGACATCTGCTATTGAATCTGAGCCTAGGGCGTTTTCTTTGTACGCGAAGCCAAATTCATTAAGACCATCGAATGTAGCGACCCCCAAGGAGTTTTGAAAAAGCGGCATTTGATCGTTTATCCAGACCTTCGCATCCTGCCATAATATTTCTGAAGGTCTTTCAGATGGATACGAAAAGTCGTCCATAAAAGGCAGGTCTATCGTATCAGAGCTTTCAGCAGAAAAAGAACCTAAAGGGGCGTTTACAAGAGCTGAAGAATATTCCTCAACCTGTGCATAACCCATGATTGCTATCCCAAAAAAATAGAGTGTAAAACGAAACTTAGTATGAAACATCAGTGGTATCAACATTTAGAGGTTGTGGTAAGAACGTTGAATCCGAGACTAACCAAAGATCAACTGTACTTCCTGCTTGGACTTCTTTTCCTTCTTCAAAGCTTGGATAGGTTTTTTGAACCAAGGCTTCAAGGGTATCTATTATTTCTCCTGGATATAAAATGGCGCCAATATTTAAACTTGCACTTGAAAGCCTTTCTTTCACTTCCTTTAACTTCAATCCTATCAGGTTAGGTAAAAATACATTTCCACCATCGAGACCTGCACTGACGTAAAATTTGAAGCGGCTTCCGGTTTCGTACAGCATTTGCTCATCGGCAATGCTATCATTTTCGTCGACTACCCTCAATACCAAATCGTGACTGAGGTCAGGAACCGCGATAATGCTATCGATCATAAATCCCTTGGTCTTAAACTTTGAGGTCACATAACTGACCAACTGATCCTTGTAATTTGGCAAAGGGTACTTTGGTAATCGTGCAGGGTTGGTCGAAAGTAGAATTTTACGGCCCAATTTTACCGTCGCATATTCATTGGGGAAGGATTCGATGATTGCTCCCTCGGGTACTCCCGGGGCGTAATGCGTACTGTCTATGACCTCGTACCCCAGTCCTAAAGAGTCTAATTGAGCTGTGGCCTCCTCGAGTTGCATCATCTTCAGATTGGGAATTTCAACGGTGTGCCCATGCATGGTGGTGCTGCTCAACCACCACAGACTTCCAAATACACTAACCACCACTACTCCTCCAGCAATCATAGCCGTTTTCACAAAGGAGCGAGAAAATAGAAATCTAAGCCATTGCTTCATGGTGTAAAGATACTTTATTCATACCCTCTAATCATTAGGGTTCTGCATTACATTTACAACAATGGAAAACGAGCAAAAATTGATTGGCGTATTGGCCGGCGGATATTCTTCCGAACGGGCGATAAGTTTAGCTTCCGGGAAGACTGCTTATGAGGCTTTCATTAAAGCTGGCTACTCCACGGTGTTCATAGAACTTGATAGGGAAGGCTTTAAAGTAGACGGTCAACTGGTCAAAATCTCGGACCTCGGCTTGGACTACGTATTCAATGCCGTTCACGGTACGCCAGGGGAAGACGGTCACATTTCTGGCATGCTTGAAGTATTCGGAATCCCGCACAGCACTTGTGACACATTTACGAGCTCTCTTACATTTTCCAAATTCCAATGCAACACCATTCTGCGCGCTGAGGGTATCGCAGTACCAAGGGGAAAAAGCTTTTTTGATGAACCAAGTAGCGACACCTTTGACCAATGGCAATACCCATTGTTTGTGAAACCCAATCGTTCCGGCTCCAGCTTTGGTGTGAGCCGTATTGAAACTCCAGAAGAATTTTCTGCAGCTTTCAAGGAGGCGCAAAAAGAATGTGCGGAGGTTGTTGTTGAGGAAGGTGTCTCAGGCACAGAAGTAGGCTGCGGAGTATTGCGTGCGAACTATGACTTTGCTTCGAATAGGGAATTGGATGAATCGGCCACCCAGAGTATTGCGATTACCGAAATCGTCCCAACGGATAGTACCTTCTTTGATTACGAGGCGAAATACGATGGGAAGTCGCAAGAAATAACGCCGGCTAGAATACCTGCTGAAACTGCTGCTACCATTGAGCAAATCTCCATTCGAACGTACGATGTACTCGGTCTGAAAGGCATTGTTCGTATGGACTATATCATTGACCAAGAGCGCGGACCCGTGCTCATAGAAGTAAACAGTATACCTGGACTAAGCCCGGCATCCATTGTACCGCAACAAGTGGCCCACAGAGGGTGGCAACTGCACCATGTGCTCAGTGTTCTCGCAGAAGAACATATTGCGTAACTTTATCCTATGAGCAAACGTATTGCATTATTTCCGGGATCCTTTGATCCTATCACTTTGGGCCACCTCGATATTATCGAGCGTGCGCTTCCCCTATTTGATGAAATCCAAATAGCCGTTGGCACCAATAGTGCGAAACAGTATTTATTCCCGCTTGAACAACGCGTCGCTTGGATTAAAGAAACCTTTGCCAATAAACCTAAGGTTAAGGTCATTACCTACGAGGGTCTTACCGTTGACTTCGCTCAAAAACAAGGGGTAAACTTCCTGCTACGCGGATTGCGTAATCCTGCAGATTTCGAATTTGAAAAGGCCATTGCCCAAGCAAATAGAGAAATGGTACCGGATCTAGAAACCGTATTTCTTTTGACCAGTGCGCGTTATGCCTACATCAGTTCAAGCATTGTACGTGAAGTATACAACCACGGTGGAGATTTTACTGGATTCGTTCCCGATGCCGTTAAGCCGTAACTTCTTCTGAGGCGAACTCTGTGAAAACAGCTTTCAGGCTATTGTAAGAAGGCATCTTGGCCAATTTTTTTCTCAGCTTTTTTGGAGAGGCCCAATACACGTCAGTAATTCCTTCCTCTTTTTGAGGCTTCAATTTTTTCGTGTGCTCCGTATACATGGGATACCAGTAGGTTGTTTTAATGGCAAACCCGCCTTTCACAGTGTAACAATGCACTGTTTTCGTTGGTGCACCTGTTATTTTCAGACCTTTGACCTTGCACTCCTCTTCCACCTCGCGAACGGCGCAATCTTCGATCTTTTCATGAAACTCCAGCTTGCCCTTTGGCATGTCCAACTTGCCGTTGCGTTCTATGATGAGCAACTGGCCTTTGTCATTTTTAACCCATCCACCGGCCGCGATAACACCTTTGTGTAACGTCATGAACAAGGGCCAAAACGGATGGTCTATACCAATGCCTAAATCCACATTCAAGACCTCGTTTTGAAGATTCTTAAGAAACGATTTCACCATCTTCTTCGTGGATAATCTGTTGATAATCTCAGGGGCTTCTCCCCCAGGAACAGGAATCAAAACAGAGCCTTTAATGAAAACTTTGGTGTAATTTTGCAGCATGATACAGAACAAGGAAGCAGCCCTGAAGACCGCCGAAAGTCTTTTACAAATTAAGGCGATTAAATTACAACCAGATAACCCATTTACTTGGGCAAGTGGATGGAAAAGTCCTATCTACTGTGATAACCGCTTGACATTAAGTTTTCCAGCTATTCGAAATTATCTAAAAATCGAATTCGCCAAACAAATTGAAGAAGTTTATGGAAAACCTGATTACATCGCGGGAGTAGCTACAGGCGCTATTGCTATCGGTGCGCTCGTTGCTGACTTCATGGGCGTTCCATTCATCTATGTTCGTGATAAAGCCAAAGGCCACGGACGCCAAAATCAGGTAGAAGGCTTCTTCGAACCGGGCTCTAATGTGGTGGTCATTGAAGATTTAATCTCGACGGGAGGTTCTTCACTAAAAGCTGTCGCTGCCCTCAAAGAAGCTGGAGCACGCGTTTTAGGAATGATGGCCATATTCACTTACGGCTTTCCTGTAGCCCTCGAGAATTTTGAAGAGGCCGGTGTTCGTTTGAACACTCTTAGTGATTACTACCATTTATTGGAACAAGCTGTTCAAAGTGGTGCTATCTCAATCGAAACAAGGGATCTATTGTCTGAATGGCGCAAAGACCCTTCTGTTTGGGGCAAATAGATAGCGCTTAGGACATCCCATTCGGATCAACCCAACGTATACTATCAAGGTCAAACGCTTGCGTTTGACCTTTTTTTGTTTGCAATAACACCCTGCCTAAATCATCTACGCCGGCGACCACCGCTTTAAGCATTTCTCCTTTATCCGTGGCATACATTTGCGCCTGTGTTTTACCCCAAAGGATGTCAGCGTAACGCTCGTCCAAAAGTTTACCATTATCCATCCAGGGCACAGCAGCGTCCATCGCTTTTAGAATTTCATCTATTACCTCCTCGGCTGTGATGTCCAACCCTAATTCCTCCAAGCTAATGGCGCGAGGTAATTGAATTTGGCTGTATTTCACGTTAATACCGATGCCAATGATCGAGGACGCAATACGACCGCCTTCCCATCGATTTTCTATGAGCATACCACCCAATTTCTTCGTACCGACCATCATATCGTTGGGCCATTTGTACTGCACCATTTTAGGCAAGGTGGTGGCCAGAACATGACACATCCATTTGTTGACGAGAAAACTTTCCTTCACGGCATTGGGCCATCGTACAAATACTGAGAACAACGCCGATTTTCCAGGTTCGTCCTGCCAAACTGACACGCCCCTACCTTTGCCCTTTTTCTGGGTGCTGGCAACCACCGTAGACAGGTGTTCCAAGGCAGTATTCTCCTGCAACAAACGCTTCAATTCAAATTGCGTAGAATCTAGCTGTGAATGACGTAGAATGCGGTACTTTTGTGACATTATGCCTATTTGGAATGAGCCTCACGAATATGGCATATGTTTTGGTAATTTACTGACATAAATATTCATTAATGCAATTACAACCTCAAGCTTCGTCCGAACTACTTCAAAAATTTGTTGTTGAAGGGTTACAAGAGATTAAAGGCGAAAACATCACTATACTTGATTTAAGAGAAATCGATAACGCAGTAACGGACTTCTTCATTATTGCTGAAGGTAACTCAAACACTCAGGTAAATGCACTTTCAGATAGCGTTCACAAAAGCGTTCGAGAAAATGTTGGCGATCGCCCTTGGCACATTGAAGGAAAAGAGAATGCAGAGTGGGTACTTATGGACTATGTAAATGTCGTAGTACACATTTTCCAAAAAGGCATCCGAGAGTTTTATGACCTTGAAAGCCTCTGGGGTGATGCACCTACAACAACCTTAGAAAACCTATAACAGCCGTATGTCGGAAAATGGAAATCAAAATCAAATTGACAAGCTGAAAAAACAGTTTGCCAAGAATAACAATCAGGGCAAAAAGCCAAACGGCCCGAAGAGATCTGGATTCAATTTCTATTGGGTCTATGCAATCATCTTCGCACTATTTATAGGTATGCAGATTTTTAGCGCGATGAGTTTCCGCGCTAAAAACTCAAACTTTAGAGACTTTGAGCAAAAGCTTGAGCTTGGTGATGTTGAACGCGTAAACATCGTTAACGAGAAAACCATTCAAGTTTTTATTAAAGAAGAGCCCTTACTGGAAAACGAGCGCTACGAAGAGGTAAGAAACAGCAACCTCAGTGATGCTGTAAATCCAGGCCCACATTATGTCTTCGAAATGCCAGCGACGGCCTTCGAAGACCGATTAAAAGACTATTACGAAGACCGCTCTTCAGAGGAACCAATTGCGGTGAATTATGAAACGCAAGAGAACTTTGTCGGGGACATTATTTCTTGGGTTTTGCCGCTAGTGCTAATGATTGCCGTATGGCTCTTCATCATGCGCCGCATGTCCGGTGGCGGTGGTGCTCCAGGTGGCGGTGGCGGATCGCAAATTTTTAACATCGGAAAGTCACGGGCCAAAGTGTTTGACAAAGACACGGAGGTGAAGACCACCTTCAATGAAGTGGCTGGAATGACCGGAGCCAAAGAAGAGGTTCTAGAAATTGTGGACTTCTTAAAGAATCCAAAAAAATATACAGACCTCGGAGGACGTATTCCGAAAGGGGTGATGCTTTCAGGCCCTCCGGGGACTGGTAAAACCTTGTTGGCAAAAGCAGTTGCCGGAGAAGCCAAGGTGCCGTTCTTCTCACTTTCAGGTTCTGACTTCGTGGAGATGTTTGTGGGTGTGGGTGCATCGCGTGTCCGCGACCTATTCAAGCAAGCCAAAGAGAAATCACCGTGTATCATCTTTATCGATGAGATTGATGCCATCGGTCGTGCACGTGGAAAGAACAATTTCACAGGCGGCAACGACGAACGTGAGAACACCTTGAACCAGCTTCTAACTGAGATGGATGGTTTTGGAACCAACGAACACGTTATTGTAATGGCTGCTACTAACCGTGCAGACATCTTAGACCGAGCTCTAATGCGTGCCGGGCGTTTTGACAGAATCATCTATGTAGATCTACCCGAGCTTAACGAACGTGAAGCCATCTTCGGAGTGCATTTGAAGGGCATTAAAACCAATGATTCTGTGGATGTTGCATTGCTTTCAAAACAGACTCCAGGGTTCTCTGGGGCCGATATTGCCAATGTGTGTAACGAGGCTGCTCTTATCGCAGCCCGTAAGGACAAAGACTTTGTAGATAAGCAAGACTTCAATGATGCCATTGATCGTATTGTAGGAGGCTTGGAAAAGAAGACGAAGATTATCACACCCGAGGAAAAGAAAGTCATTGCTTACCATGAAGCAGGTCATGCTGCGGTTAGCTGGTTGCTTGAACATGCTGCACCATTAGTAAAGGTGACTATTGTTCCAAGAGGGCGCTCGCTTGGTGCTGCTTGGTATCTTCCGGAAGAGCGTCAGATTACAACTGCTGAACAGATGCAAGATGAAATGTGTGCCACAATGGGTGGGCGTGCAGCAGAAAAGGTGGTGTTTGACAAGATATCTACCGGTGCTTTGAGTGATCTTGAAAAGGTGACTAAACAAGCAAGAGCCATGGTTACTATCTACGGTTTGAACGACAAGTTGGGTAACATTACCTACTACGATAGCCAAGGCCAGAATGAATACGCCATGGATAAACCGTATTCTCAAGAAACGGCTGTGGTTATTGATGAAGAGATTTCAAAAATCATTGAAGCAGAATACGATCGTGCTATTGACATTCTCTCAAACAACAGAGAAAAACTGGATGCTTTGGCCAACCTTCTTTTAGACAAAGAGGTCATTTTCAAAGAGAATGTTGAGGAGATCTTTGGCAAACGTCCATGGGACAAAGAAGAAATCGAAGATACTACCGCTGAAATGGTAGCGACTGAGGAGACTACCGCAGTTGTAGAGCCGACGGAACCAACAGAGGCTCCTGCTGCTGAAGAAACACCAAAAGAGGCCGAGTAATCGGATTGAAATTTGAAGTAAACCCACCGCCGTTGGCGGTGGGTTTTTTGTTAATAGCCACTATAAAAAAGACTTCGGTGCTTTAGTGATGCTTTGCTACCTTTGAGTAACACTCAAAAAATATGTCAAGGAAAGGTTTCTTTTCAAAATTGGTTTCTTCACTCAAGAATTCTGAATCCGCAGAACAACCTGAGGAAGGGAAATTTGCCCCCGAAGAAAAACTTCCACTTGACGAAAAGTTTGTGTCTCAATTCCATGAAGGCGGCGGTCATTTCATCTATTGTGCCAATGAAGGCGATGCGCTCGCAGGCCTTGAACAATACGCTGCTGAACACAACTGGCCTGGCCTCTACATAAGCGACGACGGTCTGCGCAACTTCGAAAACAAGTTAGGATTGAGTATTACCTTCAATAATGACGGCCAGATGCCTGCAGTAGTGAGTGGTTGTGAGGCGTTGATTGCTTTTAACGGAGGAATCATGGTACACAACAATCATACAGGAGGAAGAAAACTGTCAGATTTACCAGAGCATCACGTAATTATCGCCTACACTTCGCAGATTGTTGCAAACTTGCGCGACGGGATGACCTCCATCAACCTTAAATACCGAGAAAATCGCCCGGGCAATATTGCTGTGATACGTGCGCCATTGGATCAAAACGTTCAGATGGCTTCTGCAGATCCTAACAAGGATAGAAATGTATTCTTAGTGCTAATCGAAGACGAGGTATAACATGGGGAAACGTACGCTATGGGGTGCCGTCTATGCAGGTGTGCTGATCGGTATATTTGGTTTTACAGCATTTGCTCCGCTTGCTTTGGCGCTATTCACAATACTCTTGTTGAAAGAAATAGCTACCATTCAGAAAATGGAAAGTAGATTTCCACTGCTGGTCTTATCATTAATTCTACTTGGCCTAGGTGCGTTTCTAGGATTTGGCGGACCCCAAGAAATTGTAGCTTCATGCATCCTATTATCGACTCTTCTTTCCTTCACACTACTTCGTGCTAAGGAACCGGCTGTGGAAATGAGACGCGGGCTATTCGCCATTGCCTACGTGTGGGTACCACTTACCTACACCATTCAGTGCGCCAGCGAACTGCCCTTGATCATCTTGTTCATTTTTGTAATGATCTGGTCATCTGATAGCATGGCTTACCTCTTTGGCCGCTTCTTTGGAAAACGCCCATTAGCGCCGACATTGAGTCCAAAGAAAACCATCGAAGGGATGGTCGGAGGAGTGATAGGTACTCTGGTTATTGGCGTGGTTGCCAACCAGTATTGGGAGCTGATGCCCACACACATTGCAGCATCACTTGCCATTAGTGTTAGCATCACTGCACCTTTGGGCGACCTTGTTGCCTCTGCCATTAAAAGAGACGCAGGCGTTAAGGATTCAGGAGTATTTTTACCTGGTCACGGTGGGGCGTTGGATCGCCTGGATAGCTTTATTACCGCAGCACCCGTTGCACTTATTTTATACCAGTATTTATCATGATTATTCACAAGGAAGGAAAAGGAACTTTAGGACTTGTTTTCATCGTCTTATTTGCAGTAAACGCTCTTGTTCAGTGGGCAACTGAAAACTCCATTACTCAGGGCATCGCCTTGGCAGTAAGCATTGTACTCTATGTCATTGTTTTACAGTTTTTCCGCAATCCAAAACGTACCGTACAGGTAAATCCTAAAGGACTTATCTGTCCTGCCGACGGTAAAGTGGTGACCATTGAAGAAGTTTACGAGGAAGAAGTGCTTCAAGCAAAATGTATTCAGATGTCGATTTTCATGTCGCCGTTCAATGTCCATGTAAACAGGTACCCTCTGGGCGGAAAAGTAACTGCCGCGGTGCACCACAAAGGGAAGTTTTTGGTAGCGTGGCACCCGAAGAGTTCTACCTTAAATGAGCGTACTACTATAGCAGTAGAAAACAAGATTTGGGGTACGGTAGTCTTCAGACAAATTGCAGGTGCTGTGGCTCGTCGCATTGTGATGTATGCCAAGCCAGGTGATATGGCCGCTCAAGGGTCAGAATTTGGATTCATCAAATTTGGATCGCGTGTGGACGTTTTCCTACCGCTTGACAGTAAAATCTTGGTGAAGGAAGGCGATGTGGTGAAGGGTGCTAAAACCGTTCTCGCCGAGCGCTCGTAATTACTTCTGAAGGTCTTTAACCCAGCCCAAAACACGTTGAAATTGCTCTTCGCGAGTAATTGAGCTGTTATCTAATGTCACAGCATCCTCCGCCGCTATAAGCGGTGAATCTGCGCGCTCCATATCGGCCTTGTCTCTGCTCTTAAGATTTTCTAAGACGTCTTGTAGCGAATGAACTTGACCTTTGGCGTCTAACTCTGACTTTCGTCTTTTGGCGCGCACTTCGTCGGAAGCGGTCATGAAAATCTTTAATTCCGCATTCGGAAAAACGACCGTGCCGATATCACGACCGTCCATCACTACGCCACCGTTTTCACCCATGGCTTGCTGAAGCGCTACCAGATATCTACGAACAGGAACGAGTTTAGCGACATGACTGACCACATTACTCACTTCCATGGTACGAATGGCTTCCTCTACCACCTCTTCATTCAGAAGGGTTGTATTTACACCATTTTGGTCCAATTCAAAATCGATCACCAAACCTTCTAGATGCGCGTTAATCTTCGAGGCTTGAGCACCCAACTCTTTACTCACCCATCCGTTTCTTAAAGCATTTAAGGCAACAGCACGATACATGGCGCCGCTGTCTACATAGACATAACCCAAAGCTTTTGCCAACTGCTTTGCAAGTGTGCTCTTACCTGTAGAGCTGTGACCGTCGATGGCTATGGTGAGTGGTTTCATGGGCCGTTATAGGATCATAATTGGATCCCCAAAGATAGGGTATTCATACGCCCCGCCACGCTTCTTAGCTCATTTGCATAGTGCAAATTGAACTTATCGAAATACATACCTGCCCCTACTGTGAATCCTCCTGAAGTACGTCTAGTTGGCAATGCCATTTCATACTGACGTCTAAAGCTATAACCCATCATCAAATGCGTTCTGCGGGTGGGCAAGAATTCTATAGAGCCGCTTAAATGGCGCAGGGCAAGATTTAAATACGATTGAGGATTCAGCTTTTCTTCACCGGTAATTGGGTCAATAACAATGTTATTCGGATCATCATACCCCAAATTCGGTCGTTGAATCTGGTCGACAACGAACGTCCATCTAAAGGGCGCATATTTCAATTTGTCTCCAACAGCGACGAGCAAATTTAGAGGCAGAGGTTCTCTTTGACCAGCAAAGGTGGTGAGCTGGGTTCCCATGTTTTTTGCCATAATGACAACATCGGGTGAATTTTCAAAGCGACGCATGGCTACCAAATCGGATGCTATTGCCCAACTCTGATAGCTTTCATAGGTGCCTGAGACCAATTTAAAATTGGACCCTACTTCCCATCCTTGAAATGCGAATAATGAAGTCCCTACGGACATTGCTAAATCGCCGGCAGTAAAGGTCCCAAGTGAGTTTCCCCAGGTATCAGTAGCATTGAATTCCCCGTAGTTGATATTCTGTACTCCCAACATGAAGGCATGCCCATAAATCTTGCATCCAAAGGAAGACTGAAGGAGCTGTATCCCTTCGCCCAAAGCGCCATAGCTAACCTCGAGATCATACAATGTGCTATCGTTCAATAACAAGGGGTTCTGTAACGCATAGGCACCAACTGCCGCAGGATTGAGGTAGGCTGTATTCGCCAATGCGGAGCTTCCCGCAAAAACACTTCTGTCCAAAAAAGAGAATAAAGACGATCCCCCACTCTGAGCGACAAGGCTAAGTGGAAAGGCAAATGCTATGAGTATTCTTTGGATCAACCGTTCTTTTTTGCTGGCTCAAGCTTCTTAGCGCCCTGAACCTTTTGGTCTAAGATAGCCAATTCTAAGACCTCAGACATCTCTTGCACATAATGGAAGGTCATGCCTTTCAGATAGTGTGCCTCGATTTCTTCAATGTCCTTACGGTTCTTATCGCAGAGTAAGATGTTCGTGATTTTAGCACGCTTCGCTGCAAGAATTTTCTCCTTAATGCCACCAACAGGCAAAACCTTTCCACGAAGAGTAATCTCTCCGGTCATGGCGAGTTTTGGTGCCACTTTCTTTTGCGTAAACAATGAGGTTAATGCGGTTAAAAGCGTAACTCCAGCACTAGGACCGTCCTTTGGGATTGCACCCTGGGGAACGTGAATATTAATATCATAAGAGGTAAACAATCGCGAATCTATTCCTAGTTGCTCAGCATTGGATTTGAGGTAAGCAAGCGCGATGGTCGCACTCTCTTTCATAACATCTCCTAGGTTTCCTGTGATAATAACCTTTCCATTGCCTTTAGCCAGCGAACTTTCAATAAATAAAATATCACCACCTACAGGTGTCCAGGCCAATCCCGTAACTACTCCGGCGTGTGTATTGCCTTCATAGATATCACGCTCGCGAGAAGGTCCTAGAATCTTCTCGAGCTGCTCGCTAGTAATGCTTGGCACAGCCTCATTACCCATTGCAACGTCTTTGGCTGTTGAACGGATCAGCTTGGCAACTTTTTTATCCAGGTTTCTTACACCGCTCTCACGTGTATATCCTTCTACTAAGGATTTCAGCACTGACTTCGTAATGGAAAATTGGTCCTTTGTTAAACCGTGGTTGTCCAATTGTTTTGGCACCAGGTGCTGTCGCGCAATTTCCACCTTTTCTTCAATGGTGTAACCGGTCACGTCAATGACTTCCATTCGATCGAGCAAAGCAGGCTGTATAGCACCCAAATTATTAGCAGTAGCTATGAAGAAAACCTTACTAAGATCATAACCCATCTCTAGGTAGTTGTCATAGAAGCTATCGTTTTGCTCAGGATCAAGTACCTCGAGCATGGACGACGACGGATCCCCTCCTGTACCGTAACTGAGCTTATCAATTTCATCGAGAATGAACACCGGATCATTAGACCCCGCCTTCTTCATGTTCTGTAAAATACGACCCGGCATCGCACCGATATACGTTTTACGGTGTCCGCGAATCTCTGCTTCGTCACGTAGGCCTCCCAGGGACATTCGAACATACGGTCTTCCCAAAGCCTCAGCAATACTCTTCCCTAAAGACGTCTTTCCTACTCCCGGAGGACCGGCAAGACATATAATAGGACTCTTCATATCGCCCTTGAGTTTCAATACGGCAAGATGCTCTAAAATGCGCTCTTTTACCTTCTCCAAGCCGTAATGATCTTTATCTAAAACCGCCGTAGCTGCTTTTAAATCTATCTCTGACGACCCCTTAGGTTCAAAGGGTAAATCCAGCATAAACTCGAGGTAATTGCGCTGAATAGCAAATTCAGGCATCTGAGGATTCAAGCGCTGCAACTTCTTAATTTCCTTGTCAAAGCGTTCGGCCGTGCTGTCGTTCCAAGTCTTGGTCTTGGCGCGTTGACGCAACTCCTCAATCTCAGTTTCGCTCGAATTCCCACCAAGTTCCTCTTGGATGGTCTTCATCTGTTGATGGAGGAAGTACTCACGCTGTTGTTGGTCGAATTCGTGTTTGACTTTGTCTTGAATCTCATTCTTGACCTCAAGCATCTTCAACTCCAAGTTTAGACCTTCTAGCACTTTGGTGGCCCGATCATTCAACTCATTCAACTCAAGAACCTCTTGCTTCTTATCTAGGTTCATGCTGCTGTTTGATGCAATAAAGTTCAACAAGAACGTATTACTCTTAATATTATCTAAAGCAGATTGCGCTTCAGTTGGAATATGCGGGCTGTCCTGAATTAGTTGCGCTGCGACATCTTTGATGCTCTCCATTAAAATGTTGAACTCAACATCATCTTCAGCAGGGACAAACTCAGGCAAGAATTCAACCTTCGCTCTGTTGTAGGGTTCGGTTTGCGTCCATTCGAGGACTTTGAAACGTTTCTTCCCTTGAATGATAATGGTGGTATTGCCGTCGGGCATTTTGAAACTCTTGACAATCTGCGCCAGGGTTCCTATCGGAAAGACATCAGCGGCTCCGGGATCTTCATTATCGCCATCGCGCTGCGCAATCATACCGACATATTTAGGCTCCTCGGTAATACTGCGAATAAGGCGCAGGCTCTTATCACGACCCGCAGTAATAGGCGCGACAACCCCAGGAAAGATGACCGTATTTCTCAATGGGAGAATGGCGAGCTCTTCGGGCAAATCCGTGGAATTAATCTCTACCTCATCGTCTGAAGTCATCAACGGAATAAACTCCGTGCTTTCGTTAATTATATCGCTAAGTGACAAACTGTCCATAATTCAGTGCAACATCTTTACAACCGCATGAAGAATGCAGTCAAGGTGTCATTAAAAGGTTAAAAAAAGGGCACTCTCTCGAGGGCCCTTTATATGGTTCAAAGGCTGTGCCGAAATCTACTGCTCGAAGAATCCAAGACTCATACCGAGCTTTAACGTCAAGCACCCGTCCATGGTATTCCTAACATCAGTATTCGACTCGATGTATTGCGCAGTATAATTAAATCCTTCGATATTCGATGCGCTAAATCCGTTGTAGTAAATACCAAAGTTGTAAAACGACTTCAGAGAACGACGAATTCTCCATCCAAAGCCCAAGGTATATCCAACCGTATGACCAGTACCTGGGTACAATTTAATTTCCTCTGGGTATTGAGCATTAGTATTTAGGTTGGGCTGATAGGTTACCGCATTTACTCCGAGGTGCAAGAAAGGCGTATGAGCATGACGACGGTTGTATTTTCCAAATGGAATGAAATGAATGTTGGTGAATATCCCCATTTGAAGAAGCTCTGTATCCACAACATAATCTCTAGCTTCATTGCCGTGAAGATTATCGTGGCTGTACACGCTACCAAAATTTACATCTGCGCCTACACTCAGCAAACTGCTGAAATTGTATTTCAGTTGTGCGCCAGCGCCAAATTTTGCCTCTTGCGTAAAGGCGCTCAAAGAATTCCCATTTACATCTCCTAGATAATTCTGAGACATACCGTAACCTCCTAGCTCTAGGAAGGATGTTGGGCGTTGAGCCCGTGCGGAAAATGCGAATAGGGCCAATACCGCCGAAATGAGTACTTTATTTTTCATCCAATCTTATTTTATCCTTCTCTTAAAAAGACCATATGATCACCCTCGTGACTGTATAGCCTGTAGCCGTCCAAATCAAACGACGCTAACCCAAAAATAGTTTGAATATTCTCTTTAAATATCCATCGGGCCATTAATCCTCTTGCTTGCTTAGAAAAAGCGGATATAGACTTCTGTTCTCCGTTTTTCATTTGCTTAAAATCGACATGAATGGTTGGTACGGTTACTACTTTCCAATCGAATGCTTTGGCATATTCTGTGCTGCATAAATTCACAGCAAAACCCACCTCTTGTTTGTTGAGCCATTTAGTAAGCAACGGTTTCCATAACGCATATAAATTCTTGTAATCGCCAACACTCAATCTGCTTTGCATCTCAAGGCGGTAGGGTACAATATTCATATCTCCATTGACCACACCGTATAACCCACTGATGATCGCCAAGGAATTCTTGGCGCGCTGTAGAGCGTTTGGACCCAGTGAATATGCATCAAAGCTCTTAAAGGCTTCCCCTGTGTATGCGAATAAGCCCGGCAATCCCTGCGAAGGGTCGATGTATTGCTTATTGTCCAAGGACCAGATGTTCTGGACCGTGGTAAATAATGAATCGCTCACCTTGAAAAGCGTTTTCTGCTCTGCCTCACTCAACCCTTGTACGGCCGCGACGATGGCTGCTGTCTCCGCCTTGAAAGGTACGGGTGCAGAGCCTACATAGGGGGCGTTTGATGGAAAGGTTCCCATCCCTTTTGAAGGGGATAGTAATACAATCGGGTTATTCATGGTGTCAAAAATAATAGCAAGACCTAACTTTATGGCCTTGGGCACGGCTTTTGTTCTGCACAATATAAGATGGACGCTATGAAAAAAAGTATACTTCTGCTGTTTTCCGCATTGTTATTGGCAAGTTGCCATGGAGCTCGCTATCACTACAAGCAGGGAAACCGGTATGCAGAGTCCAGAGCCCTTAAGCGCGCGGTAACCGAATACAAATTTGCGCTTGACCGCAAACCCAACAAGGCGAAGTTCTTAACGGCAATGAACACCTACGGTACTGCCCTTCTCGAAGAGCTCTATACGAATTACAGATTTGCAGACGGTAATGATTCTCTATCCGTATACAAGTTTTTAGAGGCTGAAAAATGGACAAATTACCTGAAGCCCTACATCAGCGTAAGTCGCTATGAAGGATTTTACACTCGCGATTATTTGGAGCAGCGAAGTCGCTATATGGCTGGAGTTTATGAACGTTCACATGGGTTGATTCGTGCGAAAGATTACCAACAGGCACAAAAGCGATTGCGGGAGTTAAATGAATTGGACCCAAAGTATAAAGACGTCAAAAGCCTCTTAAGATTCAGTGAGGTAGAGCCCGTGTACACTGCAGCTTTAGAAGAATTTGAAATGGGCAAATACAAAGAAGCCTATTACCGTCTTCAGCCGATGTACAAAAAGTATCCTGATCAAAACGAGCTGAAGCTATTGATGGACGAAGCGTTGGATCGAGGAATGTATCGAATAGGTATTGTGAGTGATCCAAACCTCACAGGTAAAGAAGCAACTATAAGTGCGGCAGTACAATCGAGATTAATTAGCGAGTTGTACCGATTGGGCGACCCGTTTTTGGAGCTCGTTGACCGTACAAATTTTGACCTCATCCAAGAGGAACAAGAATCCATTGTGCAGGGAACGACTTCTGATGGGGCATTGACGCAAGAACTTTTATCTGCAAATGCCTACCTGAAAGTAGTCGTAAATGTTGCTGATGAGATTGAAGGTGAATTGGAATCGGAAACCAAGAAAGGCTACGAAAGATTCTATGTGAAGACCAAAAATAAAGAGGGCGAAACAGTAATGACCGCCAAGTATAAAAAGGTGACTTACCGTGAATACTGGAAAGAAAATCGTGTGCATTACATCGCAGAACTTGTACTCACAGACCGGGCCACTTCTAAAATTCTTAGTGTCAATAGTTTTGAATTTGACGAGGAGGACAAAGCACATTACATCAACTACAGCAATGACCAGCTCTTTCCAGGCTACTGGAAATACCAAAGCCGTGACCATCGTTCTGACAATCCTGAAATCGCTGAATTCAAGCGCAAAGAACTCGCTCGACTTCGGAAGGCATCGAAAAGCGTTAAAAGTCCTGCGACTATGCGTAAGGGTGCCATCAACTACTTTGCGCAAAACAGTGCTAAGCATGTACAAACCTTAGATTTGAGGCCATGAGAAAACTACTTCTACTCACATTAAGCGGCATTTTATTGTGGAGTTGCGGTTTGCAAAAGGCGACCGTACCTGAATGGATTGGTGCCAAACCTATCGATGCACGCCGCACGTATGTTTATGGAGTAGGTATGTCGTATATCAACCCAAATACTGCCTATCAACAAGCCGCTCGTTCGAATGCTTTGGCAGATTTAGCCGGTGAGGTGGAGAGTCAGGTTTTCGACGAAAGTCGTTTACTTCAAAAAGAAGATGTCGGTGGCTTTTCGTCATCGTTTAGTTCTCAAACTCTGACCACAAGTCACATTAAGTTGGAAGGGTACGAACTCGTTGATACCTATTCGGATGAACTTAGATACTACGTTCTCTACAAGTTGGATTTGCCTCAATTTTTAGAAGTAAAAGCCAAGAATGACGCGATAGCGATGGCCTACATCGAAGGTAAACTTGAGATTACGGGCGATTCAGACAGACCCGCCAGCAATCGTTTTCAAGCGCTGGCAGATGCGCTTCAGAAAGCCTTTGACCGACAACTTCTTAAAGATCCGAAGTTCAAGATTGAACTAAATGCAAAGCTTATCAATGGTTTGAGAAGTATTGAAAGCGATCTGACAGGAAGCATTCTGCTGCCGGAAACCACAAATTACCTCGGGTTGCCGGATCAATTCTCTGCCGTGCTTAGGCTCAGCGAGGAGGCATTGAATACAGCAATTAAATTAAGCTCTAGCTCGGGAAATTTTAGTTTTAACAGCGCATTGGGCTCCATACTTTGCGAGCACACCGGCCGCGAAAATGCCATCATTTTAGAATGTCCACTAGATTTTAAACGCCTGCTTCCACAAAGCAGCCCACTGGTCCACCTTTGGTTGGAGGCAGCGAGTAACTGGAAAATCAGTGAGAGTCTATTCTTTCAGAACACATTGATACAGGTGGCTGCTCCCCGAGGACTACAAAGTGCTATTTCAGAATCTATTTCGAGCACCTTTAACACGAGCAATGAGGCGCCTTTGGTCCTAGAATTCAAAGGAAATGAAACCACTGAACGGAACCTCGGAGACCGAACCAAACACATTATCTCAGGAAGCTTTGTACTTAAAAGTGCGAGCAATACAGTGCTATGGTCTAGTCAGCGACTGATGAAATTCGGAATAAGCACCAACGCAGCAGCTGCGAAACAAGCAGCATATGCAGAGTTTGACAAAGACATCCGATTCTTCATTGTTCCGCAAATCGTTCGTAACCTAGGCTTCTAAATTCCTATGCGTGCATAGGATTAATGTGTATATTCGGGATATGAAGCCCGAAAAAACCTTTGATTTCCATATTCGCAAAACTTGGATTCAGATATCCAAGATGTACAACGAACTGGTATCGGCAAAGGGCCTTACGACATCTGTAGGCATGGCTCTTCTCAATATCGACATCAAAGAAGGCATTCGCTCCACTGCGTTGGGTCCTAAAATGGGTATGGAGAGTACCTCCTTAAGCCGGGTATTGAAGTCTATGGAAGCTCAAGGCCTCGTCCACAAGGTTTCTGACCCCAACGATAAGAGATCTGTGGTTATTCGACTAACAGATGCTGGCATTTCGAAACGAAACATCGCACGACGGGTGGTTCTAGATTTTAACCAGAGTATATTGGAAAGAATTGGCGAAAAGCGTACACAGGAGTTCATTAATACGATGACTGAAATTGGTCATATTATTAGTGCCCAGAAGTAACACTTGAGATTTGGTATACATTTTACAGTGCAGCAGTATTAGTACTAATACTTCGAAGTGAGGTTCTTAAACTGCCATTTTGCCTGAACGAATTCGATAATCCACATCCTTCTATGGGGTTGTTTAGACGACATACAACGTATTAAATGCTTCAACAAAAGTGTGTTCAAATTTATTTTGACTACTTCATTATCAGTTAATTAGAAATAGTTATCTTTAAAAAGCAAGTCTGCAACTTAAGCTTGAAGTTTGGGTGTAGGCTATGTGAAATACCTATATACCGCCATCGAACAATGTCAGAAAACAAACATTGTCCTAAATGCCACAGCAACAGTTATGTAAAGAGTGGTATTATTAAGGGACGTCAACGCTACAAGTGCAAGGACTGTAATTATTACTTTACCGTACAGAAACTCGGTAAGCGCATTGATAATTATTATGTCGTCAAAGCACTTCAACTTTACGTAGAAGGGGTAAGTTTTCGTGAAATCGAAAGAATTCTTGGGGTATCTCACGTAAGTGTCATGAACTGGGTTAAATCCCATGGTATAAAACGTCCGCTCACTAGAGAAAATTTAAGACCTAGTTATCAACTTCTCGACCATGAAGAACTGTCAGAATTCACTTCACATCCAGACAATTTAAATGGACACGGAATGATTATCACCGAAGTAGGTGATAAGTTCATGGTGATTAAATGGAAAAACCAGAAAAAACCGCAACTCGAGCAGTTTTAAATTTTCTTCATATCGTATCTTCTTGGCCATACAAATCAATGAGTTATGAGCCACTATTTCTTAAATAGCTTCGAAAAATACGAGGAAGCTTACAAAGCCTCAGTGGATAACCCAGCTAAATTCTGGGCAGAAATCGCAGGTGAATTCACTTGGCAAAAGCCGTGGGATAAAACTCTGGAGTGGGAATTCAATACTCCCGATGTAAAGTGGTTCCAGGGCGGTGTTTTAAATATCACAGAGAATTGTTTAGACCGCCATCTCGAAGAAAGAGGCGATGATATTGCCTTGATTTGGGAACCGAATGACCCGAAAGAACAAGAGGTACGGATGACCTTCACAAAATTGCATGCAGAAGTGTGTCGCTTTGCGAATGTCCTTAAAGCCAAAGGTGTTAAAAAGGGGGATCGTGTAGCGGTATATATGCCTATGGTGCCTGAGCTCACTATTGGGGTGTTGGCCTGCGCTAGAATTGGTGCCGTTCACTCTGTAGTATTCGCAGGGTTCTCTTCAATCGCCCTTGCCGACCGCATCAATGATAGCCAATGCGTGTGCGTATTGACTTCCGACGGCATGTACCGTGGCGCCAAAGCATTGCCAGTAAAAACAACCGTAGACAAAGCCTTGAAAAACTGTACTTCTGTGGAAAGCGTGATCGTGGTGAAGCGCGACGGACGCGAGGTAGAAATGGTAGAAGGCCGCGACCACTGGTATGCAGAAGCAGCGGCTGAAGTGAGCGCAGATTGTACTCCTGAGCCTATGGACGCCGAAGATATGCTCTTCATCCTTTACACTTCTGGATCAACTGGCAAGCCTAAGGGTGTCGTTCACACGTGTGGTGGGTACATGGTCTATGCTGCCTACAGCTTCCAAAATGTATTCCAATACGAGCGCGACGATGTGTACTGGTGTACAGCCGATGTGGGTTGGATTACTGGACACAGCTATATTATTTACGGACCACTATTGAACGGTGCTACTACGATGATGTTCGAAGGCGTACCTACCTTCCCGGATGCAGGCCGTTTCTGGGACGTATGTGATAAGTATAAAGTAAACCAATTCTACACCGCCCCAACGGCGATTCGCGCTTTAATGGCCTGTAGTGACGAATTCGTTGAGCGTGCAGATTTAAGCTCCCTCAAGGTTATTGGATCTGTGGGAGAGCCAATCAATGCCGAAGCATGGCACTGGTACGATGAAAAAGTCGGACACGGTAAATGTCCAATCGTAGATACATGGTGGCAAACTGAGACGGGAGGCATCATGATCTCTGGTTTAGGTGCGCACAGTCCACAACGCCCAACTTATGCAGGTCGTCCACTTCCTGGCATCCAACCGGTTCTTTTGGACGACGATGGCAATGAAATCACAGGCGACGGTGTAGAAGGTTACTTGTGTGTGAAGCATCCGTGGCCGTCGATGTTACGTACGACATACGGCGATCACGAGCGTTGTAAGAACGTATATTTCAGCAATTACGAGGGCCATTACTTTACCGGGGACGGTGCACGTCGTGAGGAAGGAATGTTCCGCATCATTGGTCGTGTAGATGATGTAATAAACGTTAGTGGACACAGATTCGGAACTGCAGAAATTGAAAATGCCATTAATGCCTCTTCAGTAGTCACTGAAAGTGCTGTAGTAGGTTACCCGCACGATATCAAAGGTCAAGGCATCTATGCTTATGTGATTCTGGAAGAAGGCGAGCACAACGCCGATGAGGTACGGAATGATATTGTTAGCACTTTGGTTGCTGAGATCGGCCCTATTGCGAAACCAGATGTCATTCAGATTGTACCTGGTCTGCCAAAGACGCGTTCAGGAAAAATCATGCGTAGAATACTTCGGAAAGTCGCTGAAGGAGACACCAGCAATCTCGGTGATACCTCCACCTTGTTGGACCCAAGTGTCGTCGAGTTGATCAAACAAGGTGCGGATCAATTGATGTAATTGTTCGAAATTTAACAATCTGTCATTTTTTAGACTAATTACCTGCAATTGCCAGTAAATGCATGGCAATGGAAATACTTTTGCCGTGTAAAGCACAGCACAATGACGAAATTTCCATTAAATGATGCAGCGAATTGGGTAGAAGCCTACGGTTCCCCATTGTATGTCTATGATGCCAAAACGATCCGTGGTCAGTACTTCAGAATGAAGCACGCTTTTGACCAAGATATAGATGTAGACATCCACTATGCTTGCAAGGCATTAAACAACCTCAACATACTAAAGCTCATGCGCAGCCTTGGTGCAGGTTTAGATGCAGTTAGTCTTGGAGAAATTGAGCTCGGCTTACGCGCAGGATTCCGTCCAGACCAGATCCTTTTTACACCAAATGGCGTAGGTATACACGAAATCAAAGAGGCTGTAGCGATTGGAGTTCAAATCAACATCGACAACCTCGAAACCTTGGAAGAGTTTGCAAATGTATTTGGCAATACTGTCCCTGTTTGCGTGCGCATCAACCCGCACATCATGGCCGGTGGAAATGCAAAGATTTCAGTGGGCCACATCGACTCTAAATTCGGCATCTCTATTCACCAAGTGCGCCACTTGCACCGCATCGTAAATAACATGGGGCTCCATGTACACGGCTTGCATATGCATACGGGTTCGGACATCTTGGATATCGATGCCTTTATGCGCGGAGCGAGCCTTTTGATGGACCTTGCACACGATTTCAAGGAACTCACCTACATCGATTTCGGTTCTGGATTCAAAGTGGGCTACCGTCCAGGTGAAGCCACCACAGATATTGAAAGCTTCGGCGCGCGCATGAGTGAACGATTCAAAGAGTTCTGCCTAGAATATGGTCGCGACTTAAAACTCATCTTTGAGCCGGGAAAATTCTTGGTAAGTGAGGCCGGAGCCTTCATCGCCAAAGTGAACAGCACAAAAACGACCCCATCTACCGTCTTTGCACAGGTCAACAGTGGCTTTAACCACTTCCCGCGCCCAATGGTGTACGACGCCTACCACCACATTGAAAACCTGAGTAACCCTGAAGGAAAGCAACGCCTGTACACCATTGTTGGATACGTTTGTGAAACAGACACCTTCGGTTACGACCGCAAGCTGAACGAAGTACGAAACGGTGATCTACTCGCCTTCCACAATGCAGGTGCCTATTGCAGCAGCATGGCTTCTCAGTACAACAGCCGCGTACGCCCAGCAGAAATCCTCATTGAAAACAACACACCGTACCTCATCCGTGAGCGAGAAAACATCGAAGATTTGGTGAGAGGAACAGTGGATCACGGACTCTACAACGAGCTGCCAGTGAGTGAGGCTACAAACGAGGAGATTACTGTACCTTCGTAGGGATGATCAACATTCGCGTAGCACAACAGCAGGACATGAAGGCCGTATTAGGCCTTATTACTGAATTGGCCATTTATGAAAAAGAGCCAGATGCTGTGATTGTTACCGAAGGGGACCTCATCACCCACGGTTTTTCTGAAGGTCGATTCGATTGTTTCGTCGCAGAACACAAGGACCACGGAGTTATAGGCATGGCCTTATATTACCCACGATATAGCACATGGAAAGGCCCTACCCTTCACCTCGAAGATTTGTATGTTAAGCCTGAATTCCGTCAGCACGGGGTGGGCAAGCAACTTTTCGATGCTGTCGTAAAGGTGGCAGCAGAGCAGAATGTAGGACGTATGGAATGGACCGTATTAGAATGGAACGATCCAGCGTTAAACTTTTATAAAAAATACGACGCTTCCCTCGACCCTGAGTGGCATTTGGGAACGTTGACCAGAGAACAATTAGCGCAATACAAATGAGCACACCGCTAGTCTTCAAATTTGGTGGTGCATCGGTAAAGGATGCACAGAGCGTACGAAATGTAGCCCGTATCATTGGCCAATTCAGCCAGCGTCCCATGGTCGTTGTCGTCAGCGCGATGGGCAAAATGACCAACGCCTTTGAAGAAGTGGTAGCCGCATGGAGTAACGGAAATTTATCCGAGGCCAATGCAAAAATTGACGCTATCGCTGCCTTCCACCAAAGTATCATCAACGAACTCTTTGAGGACCCGACACAAATCAACGAGCACGTTGGAATCCTTATTGCCAGCATTAGAGAAGGACTGAATAAACAAAATATTTCTTACGGCGAAGGGTACGACTACATTGTGCACCATGGAGAACTAATCTCCACCCGCATCATAGCCGCTTACGTTGGCCAGGAAGTTCCTACTGTTTGGCAGGACACGCGAGAATTGGTGAAAACCGACGGTCAATTCCGCCGTGCAACGGTCGAATGGGAACAAACCGGCCGCGCTATCCGCTCGAACATTGCACAAAACAAGGTCAACTTCGTTCAAGGTTTTATTGGCTCCGCTCCAGACGGACGCCCCACTACCCTAGGTCGAGAGGGGTCCGATTATACGGGCGCCGTATTCGCTTTCTGCCTTGGTGCAGATAGCCTCACCATCTGGAAAGATGTACCAGGAATGTTGAACGGGGATCCTAAGACCTTCGCCAATACCCAAAAGATTGATACATTGCCGTTTAACGAAGCCATTGAATTGGCCTTTTACGGTGCCTCCATCATCCACCCAAAGACCATTCAGCCCCTAAAGAAGAAGGGCATCCCCTTGCACATCAAGAGCTTTGTAGACCCTACCCTCCCAGGGACTACCATTGGTGGTGTAGACCGCCCGGAACCAGAGGTCGCCAACTTCATCTTAAAGAAAAACCAAATCCTTATTCAGCTCAGCACCAAAGATTTGGCCTTTATCGCAGAGCACCACCTCAGCGCGGTATACCTCTTATTTGCCAAGCAAGGCGTCGTAGTAAATTTGATGCGTAATACCGCCACTAGAGCAATGTTCTGTATCAACAACGACGAGATCATCGTACCTAAAGTACTCGCTGAGCTCACAAGCCAGTTCGATCTCGAACTCACTTCCTCTGTGGAATTATTGACCATCCGTCACACTAACGAAGAGGACGAAACTCGCGAAACAGAAGGTCTAGATATTTTATTGGAACAACGAACGCCAGATACGGTCCAATTCGTTTTCAAGCGCTTCTAAGAAGTCTTTAACGCCTCGAGCACTTTAGCCGCTAAACCGCGGCCCATCTTCTCGAAACTCTCCTTGGTCCAACCCGCAATGTGGGGACTCAAGAGTACATTTTCGCGCTGCAGCAACCTTTGCAAAGTCAAAGGTAATTCTTCTTCAAACAAGCTCGTAAAGCTCGATTTCTCGTATTCAAGAACATCCAAACCCGCACTCAGCACCTTGCCTTCGTCCATCGCTGCCAACAAATCGTCGGTCTTTAGGATAGGCCCGCGGGCTGTATTGATAAAGTGAATAGGCTTCTGAAATCCAGCAAAGAATTGTGCATCCGCTAACCCCCGAGTCTCGCCGGTCAATGGCAAGTGCAAACTAACCGCATCTGCCGCTGCTTGCAATTCTTCCAAGCTCACCTCCCTGATGCCTTCGGGCGCATAATCTTGTTTGTATTTATCATAGGCATGTACCTTTACACCCATAGCACTCAGCAACTGAGCAAATTCGCTGCCCATTACCCCATATCCAATGATACCCACAGTGAGGGATTGTAATTCGCGTCCTTTATTGGGTTCACGCAACCACTTGCCTTCCTTAATCTCCCTGTGAACACGCGGAAGATGGTTCAACAAACTGAGCAACATCCCCAGCGCGTGTTCCGCCACTGCACGCGCATTCCCTTCGGGAACGCGCTGGCACGAAATACCGCGCTTTTCAGCTTCAGAGAGGTCTATGTTTTCTAGACCCGCACCTAGGCGACCGATGACTTTCAAAGCAGGGAATTGGCTTAAAAAATGAGCATCAACGCGCATGCGTGAGCGGATAATCAAAACTTCAGCATCGCTATGGTAAGTGGCTAATTCTTCCAAGGGCGCTGAGTAATCACGAACCAAGGTGAGACCACCTGCTTGCAAATCTTGCTCGAGCAACGGATGGGTATCGTCAAGGAGGAGCGCCTTCATTAGTATCCGATAATCAATCGGCCAATTTGGAAATAGATGATGAGTCCAATCACATCGTTTGCCGTTGTGATAAACGGTCCCGTTGCCAAGGCTGCATCGACTTTAAATCTGTCGAGCATCAGTGGGATAAAGGTTCCAAAGAGAGAAGCAAAAACAATCACTGTAAGTAGCGAGGTGCTCACAGTCAAAGTGATAAGCTGGTCGTATCCTAGGAGCAATCCTGCTCCGTACATCACCAGCGATAAGATGAGACCGTTGAACAGACCCACGGCCAATTCCTTGGTCAATTTTTGAATGATGTTGTTCTCCTTTCTGTCGCTCGCCAAGGCTTGCACCACAATCGCCGAGGATTGTACACCCACATTACCCGCCATTGCTGCAATAAGTGGCATGAAAAAGGCCAATGCAGGAACTAGTTGAATGTCCTCTTCGTTTTTACCAATGATCAGGGCAACGATGAGTCCACCAAAGAGTCCGATTAACAGCCAAGGGATGCGTGCACGAGTAACTTCATATACGCTATCGTCGCTTTCTACCTCATCGGTAAGACCCGAGGCCAATTGGTAATCGCGTTCCGCCTCTTCACGAATGAAATCGACTACATCATCCAGGGTAATTCGACCAAGCAGCTCTCCAGCGGCATTGACCACAGGAATGACAAACAGATCGTACTTCTGCATCATGTTCGCGACCTCCTCAGCAGGAGTGGTACTGAGTACCGTATGTTCGATTGGGCGGTACAGCTCAGAAATCGGAGCCGTGCGTTGCGCGGTCAACAGCTTCTTTAAGCTCAATGTTCCGACTAAAATATCATTATCATCAACCACATAAACAGCGTGGACACGGTCAATGTGTTCTGCCTGGGAACGCATAGCGGCCACACAGCGAATGGCTGTAAGACTTTGGTTCACCACAACAAGCTCGGTTGCCATCAAGGCACCAGCAGTATCTTCTTCGTGAGTAAGTAGTTGGGCAATTTTCTTGGCTTGCTCCACATCTTCCACTTGAGAAAGGACCTCTTTGGTCATGTCCTCTGGAAGTTCAGAAAGCATATCCGCAGCATCATCGGAATCCATATTCCCGACCAACTCTTGGGCAATTTCCTCTGCAGAATAGGTGGCTACCAGCTCACCACGCTCCTCCTCATCAAATTCAACAAGGATATCTGCGGCCAATTCAGGATCGATCTTCTCAAAGAAAGCCGAACGTTCTTCTGCGACGAATGTCTCCAACACCTCCGCCATATCTGCAGGGTGGATACCTTCAATGATTTGCGCGAACTCAGCCTCATTGGTCTCCCCCAAGGCCTTCACTATACGCGCTCTAATGCTCATTTCTTCCATCTTCGATCGCAGTTAAAAGTTCAACAAATTCCGTGTGAGACAATTGCTCTGCACGCTTGCTAAGATACGGATGCTCGAAGCCTTCTGGCAAGTTAAGCACTTTCAAGGCATTGCGAAGGGTTTTTCTTCTCATGCCAAAAGCAGCCTTCACTCCACGTTTCAAAAGCTTGAAATCTATATCCGGATCTTCGGCCTTGCGCACCATATGCATCACCCCACTATCTACCTTCGGAGGAGGGTTAAATACACCCGGTGGCACGGTAAAATCATAGGTCAAATCGTAGTAGGCTTGACAAAGCACTGAAAGGATACCGTAGGTTTTATTTCCCGGCGGCGAGCATAATCGCTGCGCTACTTCCTTTTGGAACATTCCGCCAAAAAGCGGAATTTGATCCATGTGGTCGAGCACCTTGAAAACAATCTGAGAACTGATGTTGTAGGGGAAGTTCCCCACTAATGCAAATTTCTCTTCGCCGAAGGTTTTGGAAGGGTTCCATCTGAGGAAATCTTCTTCGAGAATACGGGCGCTCAATGTATTGTAATGGGCCTTGAGATAGCTGACGCTCTCGTCGTCAATCTCAACGACCCAAGTCTCAATAGAGGGGTTGTCCAGCAAGTATTTGGTCATTACACCCATACCCGGACCAATCTCCAAGACCTTCTCAACACCTTCGAATGGAACAACATTGGCGATTCGTTCTGCAATGCTTTCGTCCTTTAAAAAGTGTTGACCCAGGTGCTTTTTCGCACGTACTTGACCTCTATTGTTCATGGCGCAAAGGTAGTGCTTTGTAATGGCCTACTTCTCATTCATTAACCGTAACTTGGTTGGACCTATTACAGAACAAATACCACTGACCATGGTACAACCAACTACCCTCGGCGAATTTATCGTCGAAAACCAGAAGGATTTTCCCTTCGCTACTGGCGAATTATCGCACCTGCTCACCTCGATTCGATTGGCCGCAAAAGTGGTTAACCGAGAAATCAACAAAGCTGGATTAGCAGATATCCTAGGCGCTATGGGCCAGGACAACATCCAAGGCGAGGCCCAACAAAAACTCGATGTGATGGCCAACGATACCTTCATGCGCGCCTTGCGTTCCATGGGACAAGTATGTGGCGTAGCCTCCGAAGAAGAAGAGCATTACATAAGCTTTGACGACGATATTCACAGCGATGCGAAATACGTGGTTTTGATGGACCCGCTTGATGGATCTAGCAATATCGATGTCAACGTGAGTGTAGGGACTATTTTCTCCATTTACCGCAGAATTACCGCAACAGGAACATCGGTGACCCTGGAAGATTTCTTGCAGCCCGGCGATGCCCAAGTTGCCGCTGGATATGTCGTTTATGGCTCTTCCACAATGCTTGTTTACACTACCGGAAATGGTGTAAATGGCTTTACGTTAGATCCATCCATTGGGGTGTTTTGTTTGTCGCACAGGGACATGCAGATTCCAAAATCGGGAAATATCTACAGTGTAAACGAAGGAAATTATGTGCATTTCCCGCAAGGGGTAAAGGAATATATCAAGTACTGCCAGCAATATGATGAGGCAACCGGCAGGCCCTATACCTCAAGATATATTGGCTCTCTAGTTTCTGATTTTCATCGCAATCTTATCAAAGGTGGGGTGTATCTTTACCCCACAGGAACGATGGCACCTAACGGTAAGCTACGCCTGTTGTACGAGTGCAACCCACTCGCATTTATTGTTGAACAAGCAGGCGGTACTGCCACGAACGGTAAACAGCGAATTTTAGAACTCCAACCAAGCGAATTGCACGAGCGAGTTCCATTCTTCATCGGTTCACCGGAAATGGTGGATATGGCCCATGCGTTTTTACGCAGGTACGAAGAAGAATAGAACTTGGAAATAGCAGATTTACTATCCCGCTACCACAGCCACCCTTTAGTTGAACAGCTCACCACAGCCCATGGTGCAAAGCAGAATGTTGCCTTAGGATTTAATGCAGCCGGAGGCTCTCATGCAGCCGTGTTAGCCGCTGCAACCTACGAGCGGACGGGAGGTATGCAGTTCATCATCACCAACAGCAAGGAAGAGGCCGCCTACATTCAGAACGACATTGAAAAGTTGCTCCCTTCTGTAAAGAGCTACTTCTACCCAGCATCCTACCGCAGACCGTATGAGGTAGAAACCACGGATAATGCGAACGTGTTGCTCCGTGCGGAGGTATTGAACCACCTAAGTGCGCGCCGAAAGGCTCCTATTCTCATTTCTTACCCTGATGCCTTGTTCGAGAAGGTGGTGACGAAAAAGGAATTGGAAACCAATACTCTTAAAGTGAATCTTAGGGATCAGCTAAGTCTAGATTTCCTCAACGAAACCCTATTTGAATACCAGTTTGAACGCGTAGATTTTGTCGTTCAACCGGGCCAATTCTCCGTTCGTGGGGGCATCGTGGATATCTTCTCCTTTTCCAAGGACCATCCGTACCGGGTGGAGTTCTTTGACGACGAGGTTGAAAGCATTCGCTTCTTCGATATTGAAACTCAGCGCACCGTGGGCAAGGCAACAAAAATGAGTATTGTCCCCAACGTCGAGAATAAAACGTTTCTGGAAAGTCGCGCCTCGCTGCTGAGCTACCTCCCCAAGGAAACACAACTTTGGATGGACACTCCCTCTATGGCGGTGGCAAAGCTTGACCGATTGATGGAGCTTGCCCACGAGCGTTACGAGGAACTTGGGGATACGGTTCACCGTGCAGCACCAGGAGAGCTTTTTATCAGTGGAGATGCATTAAAGCGCGGCTTATTAGAATTTTCACGAGTCGAATACGGGCGTAGCGAATGGACCTCAGAAAAATTGGAGAGTAAAGCTTTGCCTCAACGAGCGTTCAACAAAGATTTTCAGCTCTTGGCCCAGACCTTATTGCGCAGTGAGAAGGAAGGCGTTGAAACCGTATTGATGTGTTCGAACCCGAAGCAGATTGAGCGCTTCCACGCGATTTTCGAGGACTTGGAATTGGCGCCGAAGTATGAAACGACAGTAGGTGCCTTGCATGAAGGATTCGAAGATGAATTGGCCAAGACGTACCTCTATACCGATCATGAAATTTTCGACCGTTACCAACGATTCAACATCAAAAACGGCGCGAAAAAGAAACAGGCCATCACCCTCGAGCAACTCAATGCGCTGGAGTTTGGGGATTATGTGACGCATGTGGACCATGGGGTTGGAAAGTTCGGAGGGCTTCAGAAGGTCGATAACAACGGAAAAATTCAGGAGGCCATCAAGCTTGTTTACCGCGACAACGACATTCTTTATGTGAGCATCCACTCCCTACATAAGATCAGCAAATACAACGGCAAAGACGGGACCGCACCTACCCTGCACAAGCTCGGGTCAGCGCAGTGGCAAACCTTGAAAAAGAAGACGAAGGCGAAGGTCAAAAAGATTGCCTTCGATCTGATCCAGTTGTACGCCAAACGCCGCGAAGCCATTGGGTTCCAATGTGCACCGGACGGGTACTTGCAGCATGAGTTAGAGGCGAGCTTCCTCTTTGAGGATACTCCGGACCAGATGTCTGCTACGGAAGCTATCAAAAAGGACATGGAGAGTCCGATGCCTATGGACCGACTCATCTGTGGAGATGTAGGCTTCGGAAAAACAGAAATAGCCATACGTGCTGCTTTTAAAGCGGTTGCTAATGGCAAGCAGGTAGCTGTATTGGTACCGACAACTGTTCTTGCCTTCCAGCACTTTAAGACCTTCACTAAACGACTGGACGGCTTCCCGGTAAACGTAGATTACATCAACAGGTTCCGAACTGCGGGTCAGCAGCGCGAGACGCTAAAAAACCTTGCAGAGGGCAAGGTGGACATCCTCATCGGCACCCACAAACTGGTGAGCAAGAGCGTCGAATTCAAAGACCTTGGCCTATTGATCATTGACGAAGAGCAGAAGTTTGGTGTGGGTGTGAAGGACAAGATTAAAACACTCAAGGTCAATGTAGACACCCTTACCCTGACGGCAACCCCTATACCGCGTACCCTACAGTTTTCACTAATGGCAGCGCGAGATTTGAGTGTGATGACAACACCTCCACCGAACAGACAGCCTATTGAAACGGAGTTGGTCGGGTTTAATGAGGAGGGCATCCGCGATGCGATCAGCTATGAGATTCAGCGCGGCGGCCAGGTGTTCTTCATCAATAACCGGGTGAGTAATATCCAAGAGGTCGCTGGTATGGTGAACCGATTAGTTCCGGATGCCCGCGTAGCCATTGGCCACGGACAGATGGAGGGTAAAAAGCTTGAGAAGGTCATGCTCGACTTCATGGACGGAAAGTACGATGTACTGGTGGCTACTTCTATTATTGAAAGTGGGCTGGACGTGCCAAACGCAAATACGATCATCATCAATAACGCGAACCACTTTGGGATGTCTGATCTGCACCAGATGCGCGGTCGTGTGGGCCGTTCCAACAAGAAGGCGTTTTGTAAGTTGATCACCCCTCCTATGAGCACCTTGACTGATGAGGCACGAAAAAGATTGCGTGCGCTCGAGCAATTCACTGATCTAGGTTCAGGGTTCAAGATTGCTATGAAAGATCTAGAAATTCGCGGAGCAGGCGATATGCTGGGTGGCGAACAGAGCGGATTTATCACGGATATGGGCTTTGATACCTACCAGAAAATTTTGGCGGAGGCTGTAAAGGAATTAAAGGAGAACGAATTCAAAGATCTTTACGAAAAAGAGAATAAGGACAAGGGGTCCGATTTTGTGGACGAGGTACAGATTGATACCGACATGGAATTATTAATCCCGGACAACTACGTGAACAACATCGAGGAGCGTTTGAAGCTTTACCAACGATTGGGCGAACTCACAAAGGAGGAAGATCTGCAGTTCTTTGAAATGGAATTGGAAGACCGATTCGGCCCTATCCCACAGTCTGTGGCAGCATTGCTCTATTCGGTACGCATCAAGTGGCTAGCCAAGCATATTGGCTTCCAAAAACTCATTATCAAGATGGGTAAGTTTATAGGACACTTTGCAGCCGAGAACAACAGCGAGTATTACCAGCTACCTATTTTCTCTGCCATCCTGGGCTATTTGCAGCGCAACCCACGCAAGGTTCAAGTGAAACAAAAGGGAGAGAAACTCACCTTTGTCGCACAGAACATTATCGAATTACAAGACGTTCATGAGATGTTGAGCAGCATCGTTGAATTGGAAAAACCTGTAGAAGCATAATGAAGGTTCAAGACTTTATAGATTCAAGATTGGCAGAATTGGCCAATTATAAAAAGCAATTTGAAACTGCCTTTTACTTCCTTGAAGAAGACGAGTTGTTTTTCATCCCCAAGGGCGAAAAGTGGTCCGCCATTGAGTGCATTGAACACATCAACAACGTGAATGAAGGCTATTTGCCGCAGCTCACCAAGGTCTGTCAGGCCGAAGAAGCTACTCAGAGTGAAGAACTCACACTTAGTTGGTTTCAGAAAAAAGCGCGCGGATGGATGTCACCATTGAGCAAACCTGAGGCGCGAAAACTTCGTGCACCAAAGAAGCTGCAACCGCGACGCATTCAAAATCCAGAGCTAAAGCTCAGTGCTCAGAAGGTGATGGAAAACTTCATCTCTGACCTCAGCCAGATTGAGAAGATCTTGCGCATCATTCCGCATAGCCCAGAGCTTAGAAACACCAAGGTGATGAGCGCAGCTCCTCCAATCAAAGTCAAAACCTTGACCGGATTAGAAATGATGGTGCCGCATATCGGTCGTCATTTGGAACAAGCCGAGCGCATATTAAAAGGCGGACGATTGGCTAAAGAAGCACAGGTCGAGAATCCTGACCTAATTTTTCCATCGCACGAAGCAAAGAAAGAGTAAGGGTCAATTCAGCTAGAAAGACAGGATAAAAACCATAAAAAACCCCCGCGGCCGTCGGCCGCGGGGGTTTTTAGTTGAATTATTTTTTCGACTCCTACATCACCTTAATCCAAAGCTTGCCGTTGTACTGACCGTTAAAGCCTGTATTACGCGCTTGGTTAGCAGCATTGTAGTTATTGAATTTCAATAGGAATACGTAGTACATGTTGTTGTTCGGATCCTGGAAGATGTCTGAACCTACGCCTTGAGCACGAAGCTTGTTCTGTAGTTTCACTGCATTATTTCTTGATCCAAATACACCTGCAGTCACATAATACCCTTGTGAACCTGGCTGAACATTTCCAGCGTATTGGTTCGGGTTGTAACCTGTGATGTTTGAATTCACTCTACCTCCACCTTGCGGGGTTTGTGGATACATATTGCCTCCAGCACTAGTATTAGGATCAAATCCTCCATTACCTGAAGCACCACCATTGCTCATTTCACCGCTAGCAGCTCCATTGGCAGCAGCCTCATTGGCAGCATCAGCAGCCGCCTGAGCCGCAGCTTGACTTAGTTCGCCTTTAATGGCTTCCTTCTCCGAATCAAATAGCGATTTCTGTTGCTCCGTAATCTCGTCTTTAAACTCATCCAAGCGGTCATTTAGTAGATCCTCTAGGTCTCCAGATTGACGACGTTGACGATCTTTCAATTTCTTGATTTCATTTTCTAGACGCTTGTCCTTTTTGCTCTCACCAAAGGTGTAACGCAACATGAACTCGTGCGAATTACCCAAGGCAAAACCGTAGGTGTTGAGCGAGAAATCGTAAGCATAACCTACACTGATATTTTCAGTCACATGTACACCAGCGTTACCCGTTACGGCGTAAGAAGAACGGTATGCTGCACCCACGTAGAAGTACTCCTTGTGGTTAAACATCAAACCAGCATCCACTTGAGGGATGGTTACTTCATTGGCGCGAACGGTTACGAATGGACTGAGGGTCATCAACCCTTTCTGAAGCTGCACATCGTAGGCCGTATTCACGACATAGTGACGCGTGTAGTGGTACTGATAAGGACTATTAAAGTTATCGCCAAAGTCAACCTTAGGCGCTAATAGGTTTGGTACTGCAGCACCAATATTGAAATCGCCAAACTTTAAATTGAAACCAAAGTTCAAATCAAATTTAGAGCTGTTTAATTGGCTGTACAATACAGGGTCCAATTCATCCGGCACGCGAATACCCGCTACGTTGATATTGTTGTTTACGTATCCCGCACCCAAACCTAAACTAAGACTGTTTTGATCTGTGAATTTCACGTGCCAAGCGTAAGAACCGTAGAATCCAGAACGACTTACAATATCTGTTACATCATTGAATGCGTAGCCGCTGTATCCAAACTTCAAATCATTTTGGTTGCCATTGAACGCCATGAATTGCGTTTCAGGAGCTCCCTGAATATCCGTCCATTGACGGCGATTAAGGATTGAAATCTCTGTCTTTCCCTCGATCCCACTAAAGGCAGGGTTAAACAAGTAGGCCGTATTCAAATAACTTGAAATAAGTGGCAATTGCTGTGCACTGGCAGTTAGACTTCCAACCAACAATGCAAATATTAATAGCTGCTTTCTCATGATTAGAAGTTGTTAAGGATGGTTATTGCAGCCTTGACCCTTATGTTATTCTCAAAGGTTAAGACATAATAATAGGTACCGTCTTTCAACTGCGCACCACCGTCGGTGGTTCCGCCCCAAGCATTGTTATAAACTTCTTGGTTGTAGACCGGTGTACCCCATCGAGTATAGACTGTAAACTCACATGCATCACCGTTTGTCACACCTGCAAGGTCTAAAACATCATTATTTCCATCGCCATTAGGTGTAATGACATTCTGAAGATTTCCATAAATATCAGCGATGATGACATTGGTGTCTTGCTCACTAACGAAGACCTGAACGCTTGCAGTATCCGTACACCCGTTAATATCTTCTACTTGAATGTAATAAGTTATGGTATCCACCGAAGGGATGGCCATAGTGCTTGAACCCAGCTGGTTGCTGTAGTACGAAGGGGCATCTGCGAACCAGTAGTAACTAGTACCGCCTGTTGAGCTCAATGTTGTACTTTCTCCAGGGCTGATTACCTGAGGAGATGCTGTAGCAGATGCTACTAACGTGTAATTGTAAACATCTAAAGTATCGACCGTTTTACACTGATTCACACCATAGGCTTCGATCACGTATTGTCCGGGAACACTCAAGAAATTCTGCTTTCCAACAAACAATCCACCGTTCCATGCGAAGTTTAAGGCGTTGCTTTGTAGAGACACCAAAACACTATCGTAGACACAAACGCCTAACGAATCACCAGGAAGGATAGAGATGGTTGGGAACGGTACAAAGTTCACAGTAGTTTCATTCGAAATGTAATCACAGCTTTCGTTGGTCAATACCAAGCGGTAATCCGCCGTATCTGCAACAATAGAGGTGTCTACCGTCAACCAAGGGAGCGTATCGTTGGCCAAATTCAGCCAGTTTGCACTTCCCGAAGGATAGGCGATCTGCCACTGGTATTCCCAAGTGTCATACAATACGGTATCGGCCGCAGTAAGAAGTGTGGAATCCGTTAAACACAATGTTGTCGTTGGTAATGCCTGACCTGGCCAAGGTTGGTTAATCACTATCGTAGAAGGAACGGTGTCAACAATTACCCAGAAAGCGTTTGAGGTATCTACACAACCTCCAGGAACGGAGGTCACCTCTAAATACCACTGGCTCGTTGTATCCACATCAATGGCTGCTGTTGTATCACCCGTGTAGTACCAAACGGTATCACCAAAAATATCTAGGCTGTCCGCCTTTAACCAGTTGAATTCGTAACCCAAGATCCCCGGTGATGGAAACGCGAAATATTCCAACGTTGCTACAGTACCCTCACACATGCGGATGGAATCCATACCTACATAGTTGATGCCAGCGCCACCATTGGCGAATACTTCACTACCAGGTTTGTAAGAATTCACAATAGTATCTTCGGAAGTAGCATCACAAAGGTTAGAGCTCACTTCAATGCCATAGGTACCTGAGGCTGTGACAAATAGTGTGTCGTTGGTTTCACCAGCGATAGCGCCACCACCACTTAACCATTGGTACGTATAGCTTTGACCTGTAGGTGCTTGGTTTGCAACTAAAAGTGCTGTGTCGCCTTCACAGAATGTGATCTCACCGGCCTTGTCGAACCAGTTAAAGGCGGTAATACCTGTTGTCGGATTGGCTCCAATAATAACATTAGAAATGGTATCTGAAATCACCACTGGATTTGAACTCACCATTCTAAACTTGTAGACGCCTTGGGGAGTGTTGTCCGGAATCAAGACATCAATCTCGTATCCTGTACTCACACCGTAGGCAAGTAATGGTAAAATCGATACAAAAGTACCGTTGAAGCTTCCGGTATTATCACTCATTTCAACAGAAAACGTGTTGCCCACGTTGAAAGATGAGGTAATATCAAAAGCCATGACAAGCGAATCTCCTTGACACGCTTGAAGACTGATGTTTGGAGTGGTCGTGCTTTGACTAAAAGCGGATAGGCCTCCCAACAAAAAGGTAAATGAGATTAAAAACTTTCTCATGTAGAATTGTTTTGGGTTTTTGAGTAATGCACTATTGTGCTAGTAAGCTAATTTCGTACTTGTTTAACAATAACCGTGCTACATTTACTCATTAATCGAGCTTTTCTATCAACAAACACCACGCATGAAGCAAGAACTCCGTCAAAGACTCATAAAAGACCTAGAAAATTTCGATTCAATTAGCGGTATTGAACTGCAGAAATCTTTAGTGCAGTGGTTAGACGAAGAGGTGTCTTATTACAATTGGACCGGCTTTTATTTCATGAATGATGAGAAGCAGCAACTTGAGATAGGACCTTACGTTGGGGCGTATACGGACCATACAGTTATCCCATATGGCAGGGGTATCTGCGGTCAAGTTGCGGTAAGCGGCAAAACCTTTGAAGTACCAGATGTCCATGCCCAAGACAATTACCTCGCGTGCAGCCTTGCAACGAAAAGTGAGATTGTTGTACCCATTTACAAAGGAGAAAATCTCGTAGGTCAAATAGATATAGATTCACACGAACTGGACCCATTTACCCAAGAGGATCACGAACTATTAGAAGCAGTAGCCAATTTTGTCGCACAAAGGCTCTAAGCCTGCATTCGTATCGCTTCCACCGGATCTAGTCTAGAAGCCATCCACGCGGGAATAAATCCAGAAAGCAATCCAATTACCCCGCTCAGTCCGAGCCCTACAATGATATTTCTGGTGCTTAAGAATATGTCGAAATCAAAAGCTTTCGCAGCTGCCAAAGCTCCGAGATAAACTAGGAACAATCCGGCAGCTCCTCCCAGCAGACATAAGACAATACTTTCGGTTAAAAACTGAATCAAGACCACGAAGTTTTTCGCACCCAGTGCTTTTTGGATGCCAATTTCGTTGGTACGCTCACGGACACTCACGAACATAATGTTGGCGATTCCAAAACCGCCTACAAGGATGGAAAACCCACCAATCACGGTACCCACAAGGCCTAATACTCCAAACAATCCGTCCAATTGATTGGAAATCAATGAAGGGTCGTTCAGCGCAAAATTATCGTCCGCACCGGGACGAAGGCGGCGAATAGAACGCATCAAACCAGTTAACTCATCTTTCAGTTGTGCCAGCGAAATTCCTTCCTTCGCACTGACCATGATAAGGTTGCCGTCATTTTTATCGGTATTCACCACGGTTCGAACGAACTTGAACGGCACAAGGACCATCTTATCGTAACTCTGTCCGACCAAGCTCTCTCCTACCTTTTCAAAAACACCAATAACCGTTAGTTTTTGTCCTCTGATGGATATCTGTTCGCCCAAGGCGCTTTCGCCTCCTGGAAACAATCCTTCTTCGATGTTGGCTCCGATGATACAATAGGATTTTCCACCATACATTTCATTTTCCGTGAAATAGCGTCCTTCCTTGAGATCAAAATCCCAGATCTGATTGTACTCGTAGGTAATCCCTAAGACTTCAACACCACCGGCATCCATGCCGTTGCGCTTAGCAGTAGCTCCGCCTAATGAAGTACCAAAAGCAACGTTTTCAGCATATTGAGAACGCTTCCTCAACAAGTCGCTTTCTTTACTTAGAGGCACAGGGCGATTGAGATACTTCCACCAAGCATATTCGCCACCACCGCCCCAAGGCCATTTTTGGACATAAACGACATTATCACCGAGCTGACTCACGCTGTCTCGAATGTTTTTCTCCAATGAGTCGACGATCGAATAAACCAAGATTATTGCAAATATCCCTATAGTGATTCCAAGCAGGGAAAGGAAGGTTCTCAATTTGTTTACTGTCAGTGATATAACAGCGAAAATCAAGCTTTCTTTAATGAGGCGAATGAGAACAATCACGAGGTAGTGGGTTTCTCTCAAAATTAGAGAGAAAAGCGCACAAAAAGGCACCAATTATGCTACTTTTGCACTTTCTCATTATTCACACAACAATCTTGTACGATATGCGCATCAAAAACGCTCTCATTTCAGTTTTTCACAAGGACGGTCTTGGACCTATTGTCGACGCACTAAATGCCGGTGGAACAACTATTTATTCAACTGGTGGAACTCAAGCTTTTATTGAAGGTCGTGGCATCCCAGTAGAGCGTGTTGAAGATTTAACATCTTACCCTTCCATTTTGGGAGGGCGCGTTAAAACATTGCACCCAAAAGTTTTTGGTGGCATCCTAGCGCGTAGAGATAATGAGAGCGATCAAGGACAAATGAACGAGTTCGAGATCCCATATTTCGACTTAGTGATTGTAGATCTTTATCCTTTCGAAGCAACTGTAGCTTCTGGTGCACCAGAAAAAGATATTATAGAGAAGATTGATATCGGTGGTATCTCATTGATTCGTGCTGCAGCCAAGAACTTTAAAGATTGTTGGATCATTTCTAACATGGGACAATACGAAGATGCACTTGCAGTGTTGAACTCTGAGGAAGGTGCAACGCTAGAAATCAGAAGACGCTATGCGCTTGAGGCTTTTGACGAAAGTAGCAACTACGACACCGCCATTTATCGTTACTTCGCTGGTGACCGCCTGGATCTTAAAATGAGCGGACGTCAGAAACAAGGTTTGCGCTACGGTGAAAACCCGCATCAGGAAGCAGCCTACTTCGGCAACCTCGATGATGCACTCGAGCAAATCCACGGTAAGGCATTGAGCTACAATAACCTTCTAGACATCGACGCTACGGTAAATCTTATTCGTGAGTTCGAAGAGACTACCATTGCAATCATCAAACACAATAACGCTTGTGGCTTGGCTACACGCCCATCCCTTGCAGAGGCATGGGACGATGCATTGGCTGGTGACCCTGTGAGTGCTTTCGGTGGTGTGATTGCTGCAAATAGAGTTGTAGATAAAGCTACTGCCGAGAAGATGAATACATTATTCTTCGAGGTTCTAATGGCACCTGGATACGATGAAAACGCTCTAGAGATCTTGAAAAGCAAGAAGAACCGCGTGCTTCTCATCTTGAAGGACTACGAAGTTCCTGAATACAACGTACGCACTGTTCTAAATGGAACCTTGGTACAAGCAAGAGACGCAAAATCAGAGAGCGCAGCAGATATGGAGACTGTGACGAAGGTTGCACCTACAGCGCAGCAGCTCGAAGACCTCGAGTTCGCAGCGAAAATCTGTAAGCATACAAAGTCGAATACAATCGTTATAGCCAAGGGCGGCCAATTGTTAGGGTCAGGAACAGGCCAGACATCTCGCGTAGATGCTTTGAACCAAGCCGTAGAAAAAGCAAACCGCTTTGGTTTTGACCTTAGCGGTGCAGCAATGGCTTCGGATGCATTCTTCCCATTCCCAGATTGTGTGGAGATTGCAGATAAGGCAGGAATCACCTGTGTTATTCAACCTGGAGGCTCCATCCGTGACAAGGAAAGTATCGCTTATTGCGACGAGAATGGATTGGCAATGGTTACTACGGGAATCCGTCACTTCAAACACTAATTTTTATTACCTTGAAGCCATGGGTTGGTTAAGTTTCATGACAGAGGATATAGCGATTGACTTGGGTACAGCCAATACGCTTATCACATATCAAGACAAGGTGGTGATTGACTCTCCATCTATTGTCGCACAGGATAGAAGAACAGGGCAAATTATTGCCGTTGGTAAAGAAGCGCGTCAGATGCACGGGAAGACGCACGAAAACATCAAAACCATCCGTCCTCTGAAGGATGGGGTAATTGCTGATTTCGAAGCTTCGGAATACATGATTCGTGAGCTCATTAAGAGCATTCCAGCCTTCAAGAAAAGACTATTCCCCCCTAGCCTTCGCATGGTCATCTGTATTCCTTCTGGAATTACTGAAGTTGAGAAGCGTGCTGTTAGAGACTCTGCAGAACATGCCAACGCAAAAGAAGTATATCTTATTCACGAACCTATGGCCGCGGCCGTAGGTATCGGAGTAAATATCCTCGAACCTAAAGGAAATATGATCATCGACATTGGTGGTGGTACAACAGAAATTGCTGTACTTGCCATGGGTGGTATCGTTTGTGATAAATCCATTAAAGTAGCTGGTGATGTATTTACCAATGACATCGCCAACTACATGAGAACACAACACAACCTCTACGTCGGTGAGCGTACTGCAGAAAACATTAAGATTTCTGTAGGTGCTGCCCTTGAAGAGCTTGACGAAGCACCAGAACCTTTCCAGGTTCAAGGTCGTGACCTTCTGACAGGGAAACCGAAGCAGGTAAGTGTTTCACACGCCGAAGTTAGCCGAGCGCTAGAGAAGAGTGTGACACGTATAGAAGACGCTATCATGGAAGCTTTGAGTAACACACCTCCTGAGCTTGCAGCGGATATCTTCAACAGTGGTATCTATCTCGCAGGTGGCGGGTCTATGCTTCGCGGATTGGACAAGAGAATTTCGCTTAAGACCGACCTTCCTGTTTACGTTGCTGAGGATCCACTACGCGCCGTTGTGCGAGGAACGGGTGTCGTTCTCAAGAATATCGATCACTTCAAGACAGTTTTAGAAAACTAAATAGCCCGCTATGCAGCAACTGATACTCTTCTTATCGAGGTATCGCAATAATCTGTTGCTCATAGCCCTATTGCTATTGGCGGTTGTACGTCATTCCTTTAAGAATCCCGTTTCAGAACATTGGATCAACACAGTGGGCACAGGACTTGCTGCGACATTTACCGATGCTACCAATGGATGGAAAAATTACTGGTCTCTTGAACAGGTAAATGATGAGTTGGCGAGGGAAAATGCAGTTCTAAAAGCCGCCGTGCGGTCAAATTCGGCTCCAGAGTTTGCTGCCTCCTCGGGGTACGACTATGTTCCAGCCAAGGTCATTGATCACAGCTACAAAAAAGTCAATAACTACATAATCATTAATGCAGGTAAACGATTAGGTGTGCAGCCAGGAATGGGTGTTGTTAGTGCCCAAGGATGGGTTGGCACCGTAAGTGAAAGCACAAGAAACTATGCCTACATTTTACCCTTTACCCACAGCAAAGGGGGTATTGGTGCTCGTATTGAGGGAAAAGGATTGGGACAATTGAGTTGGTCCGGATCGGTTGAAACAGCATTTCTAAACGACATTGAACGGGAATTTGAGCCAAAACCAGGCGACAGCATTTACTCCTACACAAGGGCAGAAATCGCCCCCCCTGTACTGACAGGTATTGTGTATAGTGCGTCGCAGAGTGAAGAAGACTTGAGTTGGAATGCCAAGGTGAATTTGACTACGGACTTCATGAATATGGATTGGGTATATGTATGCCAATTCAAAGGGAAAGAAGAATTGGACACCTTGAAACTTACTATGGAATGAATGTAGGTCGCATACTTGGCGTTGCCGTTCTTGCCATTTTCATCCAATGGTTGCTCATCCAAGATCTGCCATTAACGGATTACGGCAATCCCTATATCTATTTATGGGCATTCTTTGTGATTCCATTTAACACCCCGAGAATGACGACCTATGTATTGGCTTTTATCATAGGCTCAACACTCGACAGTCTTGAGCAGAGTGGCGGCGCACATACCATTGCTGCGCTTATGACCATCGCAGCAAAACCGTCTATTGAAAACTTCCTTTACGGATTCAAAGAGGAAAACTCCAACCATACATTAAGCGGACTTCCGTTGGCAAATTTCTTACCGCTCGCCTTCCTTTTGGTGCTTGTTCACCATTCGTTATTATTTACTGTAGAAAACAGCGGATTTTCTCAATTTTCAGCACTTGGACTTCGTATCTTGATGTCAACCCTCAGCACTGTTGGGTTACTTACGATCGCACATTTTCTTTTGTCCAAACGCTATGCAGCATAAAGCAGCATTTTATTCGGTTATCGTTTTAATCACATTGATATTCAGTGTGCGTCTGTTCAACATTCAAATTATGAATGATGAGTACGCGGCGCGGGCAGAACGCAATGCTACGCGAGCCGAGAAACTGTACGCGCCACGCGGTTACATCTACGACCGTAATGGTCAACTCATGGTGGGAAACAGTCCGACGTACGACCTCATGGTGAGTCCCTATTTAGTAAAGAATTTAGATACAGTGCAGCTTGGTAGACTGCTCGATTTAGAAGTAGCGGACATCAAGAAGCGTTTGGAAAAAGCCAAGAAGTACAGCTATTTCCGCAGCAGCATGTTCATGAAGATGTTGCCCAAAGAGCACTACGCACGAATTAATACCGAACTAAAGAAATTCGCGGGATTCTATCCCCAGAAGCGAATACTTAGAAATTACCCAAAGCCGGGTGCTGCTAATGTTGTGGGATTCATTGGAGAAGTCAACACGGACTTTATTCGTAAAAACAAAGGGTATTCCTTGGGGGATCTCTCTGGGAAAAGCGGGATAGATAAGAGTTATGAAAGTATCCTTAAGGGCGAACATGGAAAGCGATTTTATACCGTAGATCACAGAAACCGTAGAATAGGCAACTGGAAAGACGGCGCACACGATGTAATGCCGGTTCCAGGCAAAGATTTAACGAGCAGCATTGATTTAGACCTTCAGTTGTACGGCGAACAGTTGATGAGCGGAAAACGTGGAAGTATTGTTGCTATTGAACCTGAAAGCGGAGAAATTCTAGCAATGGTGACGGCTCCGAATTATGATCCCAACGAATTGGTCGGACGGCTGCGCAGCAGAAATTACACGGCACTCTACTACGACAGCATCAATAAGCCACTCTTTGATCGAGGTATCTTGGCTGAATATCCACCAGGATCGCCTTTTAAACTAGTTGGAGCATTGATCGGTCTTCAAGAAGGTGTGATAAGTCCAAGAACGACCATGACCTGTCGACACGGTTGGCATTATGGAAGCTTGACGGTGGCTTGTCATTGCAAAGGTGGACCAATGAATTTGAGAAAAGCCATTTCAGAAAGCTGTAACAACTACTTCTGCTCGGTTTACCAGCGTTCGGTAGATCATGGAGGCGACTCTCGCAAAGGTCTAGAAATATGGTCCAACCATGTTAAGAGCTTCGGATTGGGAAAGTACCTCGGTAATGACCTACCTACAGGAAAGAAGGGGCTCATCCCTGATGTCGCTTTCTACGATAGATTCCTAGGATATACAGGCTGGAAAGGCGCAACCTCTGTAAGTAACGGTATAGGTCAAGGAGAACTTTTAGCCACTCCCATTCAGCTGGCAAATATGGCAGCGGCCATTGCAAACCGCGGTTATTACTACACGCCCCACATCATTAAGGATGTTGACGGGGCACAGATAGACAGTGCGTTCCTCACTCCGAAGTACACGACTGTTGACAGTATCCATTTTGAGACGGTTATAGAAGGGATGTACGATGTGTTTGAAAGCGGTACAGCAAAGGCTGTACGTTTGGAGCACATCTCCCAATGTGGAAAGACGGGTACAGCTCAGAATCCGCACGGTCAGGACCACAGCATTTTCGTAAGCTTCGCCCCAAAGGATGATCCTAAAATTGCCATTGCCGTCATTATTGAAAACGGTTATTGGGGGTCTAGGTGGGCGGCACCTATATCTAGTCTAATGACCGAGATGTATCTCAGCGACACCATTACTAGACCGAGACTCGAGCAACGCATGTTGGAAGGAGAACTCCACGAAGAATACCGCAAACAGCACCTTGCTATTTACGGGGAAGACAGTACTTATCGAGCGAACTTTTAATGGCATTTGGAAATAAAAATAGAAATCGTGTTGGGTTCGATTGGATTCTAGTCAGCCTCTACTTTCTACTCTGCATATGGGGTTGGATAAGCATTTATGCTGCCGTTTACAACGAAGAATCCGCGAGTATTTTCTCATTGGATCAGGAGTATGGCAAACAGGGACTATTCATTGTAGGAGGGCTCCTGATCATCTTCTTCACCATGATCACCAACTATAGGATTTGGACCAATTTTGCGCCGCTATGGTATGCATTGAGCATCCTGCTATTAATCCTCGTTTTATTTGTAGGGAAGAAAATTGGTGGTGCCCGGAGTTGGTTCGGCCTTGGAGGATTTAGCCTGCAACCCTCTGAAGTTGGAAAATTTGCCACTGCATTGATGCTAGCGTTCTACGCAAGCTTGCCTAAAAACACAATGACAAATTGGCGAGATAGAGTTATAGGGCTATCTATTCTAGGGGTACCCGGTATTCTCATTGCTCTACAGCCTGATATGGGCTCAACATTGGTCTACCTAAGCTTGGTCTTTGTGATGTATCGAGCGGGGATGCCGGGTTATTACATCGGAATAACACTCGCCTGTGTAGCGCTTGCTATTGCTGGGCTAGTACTTCCATTAAATACAGCATTACTCGTCTTGGGAATACTTGCATTGCTTGTGTTTCTGTTTCTGCCCAAGCAACGTCGCTTTCTGTTATATAATGCCTTCTTTACAACAATCGCCGCGACGATCATATACGGAGTAGGCATCGTTATGGAACAAATCTTAGCGCCGCATCAACAGGTACGAATAAAGGTATTGTTAGGCTTAGAAAACGATCCCTCTGGAGCAGGCTACAATACCTTACAGTCACTTATTGCCATAGGTTCGGGAGGATGGACTGGAAAGGGTTTTTTAAACGGTACACAAACAAAATTAGACTTTGTCCCAGCGCAGAGTACGGATTATATTTTCTGTACGGTTGGCGAAGAATGGGGCTTTTTAGGTACATTCTTACTCATGCTCGCCTTTGGACTGCTTATTGGCCGTATTATATGGCTTTCTGAGCGTCAGAAAGACAATTTTAGCCGATTCTATGGCTATGGCGTAGCTAGTATCTTCTTCACCCATTGGGTTATCAATATTGGTATGACTATCGGGCTATTCCCAACTGTGGGAATTCCGCTGCCATTCTTTAGCTATGGAGGCTCCTCACTATGGGGCTTTACCCTGTTGTTGTTCATTTTTATCAAACTGGATGGTGAACGGCAGAATAGGCTTTCTTAAAGCATAAAAAAACCACCCCTCGGGGTGGTTTTGTATCTGTAAAAGTCCCAACTTAGAACATCAAGTGACGCTTGTCCTCAATATCCGCTTTGTCTTGCAATGCCTTATATGCTTGAACATTAACTAGATTTCTCAAGCCTTGCTGTGCGGTGCGAGCTTGGTTAGAGAAATCTACCGCAGGCGCTGGCTGTGCTGGCTGAGTGATTGCAACAAAGGCACCACTCTCTCCAAGGATAACACCGCTTAATTCACCCGATGGAATACCACAAATGGTTCCCACTACCTTGGCTTCATTACCAATACCTGCAATGTTAGCCTGGCCCACCTTAAAGTTCAAGCTGCGCACCTGCTTCCCAGCAGCTGAAGCTACATCTTCAATACTTGAAGCACCGCTGAGGGCGACCTCAATACGTTCTGTTATAATTGCTTTCTTTGCTTCTTTCTTTGCAGCTTCTAGACATTGAGAGGCTACCACTTCGTATGGCTTAATGCCTTCTACTAGTTTATCAGTTAGAATAACTACGACGTATCCTTTACCGTCATTTTCCAAGAGGCCGATGTTTCCAACCGCACGATCTTCATCCCATGCCCAACGGACAACGCGACGAGAAGTACCCAAACCTGGAACTACCTCTTCAAACTGCGCAAGATTTCTTGCAGGGCGTAAAGACAAACCTTGCTCCATGGCTAGTTCACGGTAATCGTCAGCACTTTGTGCTGATGCTGCATAGGTAGATGCTTGTCCATACAATGCTTGTATTGTTTCATCCGAAGGAAGGACTTCACGAATTACTTGACCAATTTTAAACGCTTCATTAGCTCCTTTCTGATCAGTGATTTCAATGATGTGGAATCCGAACTGTGTTGGTACCAAACCCAAATCTCCTTTTTTACCGAAATAACAGAAATTTTCAAATGGCTTGGCCATCATACCGCGACCAAAGTATCCTAAATCACCACCTTTTTCTTTGGCAACGACGTCCGAAGAATATTCCTGACTTACTGACTCGAAAGCTGATGGATTATCTTGTAAATAGACGAACAGGCTATCTGCCAATGATTTTGCTTCCATAGGTGTGCGAGTGACACTTGGGTCTACTCTGGTAGCACCTGCAAATGGGATCAAAATGTGACGCGCCTGAACGCTATCTGCCAAAACTTTCTTATCAACGATCTTTACTACCGAGAACGAGCCTCCTAGATCAATAGGTCCTTTCTGGTAACCTACATCCTGTCCGTCAACGAGGGTATCAATACCTGTACCAACCAACTGGTCGATAGTAAAGTATTCAGGAATGAAGCGAACGTCGCTATGAAGGTTCACAAATACGCTATCGTCTTCTGCTGAGAACCACTCTAATGAAAGCGCTGCTAGTTCTGCCTGAAGAGCATCACGATCTGCCTGAGACGGCGCTAATGGGAAATTGATGTACTCAATGTTGCGACCATCTTTCTGAGTAAACTCATCCTTGTGTTCTTTATAGTACTTCTTGGCATCTGCTTCTGAAACAGAAATCTCGTCTTCGTTTACGTCGATATATGGTACATATACGTACTGTGCTGGGTGCTGTGCATCGCTACGAGCAAATTCAGTCTCTATCAGTGCTGTCGGCATAAAAACTGCCTTTTCGATAGCGTTGTTAAATTTGAAGTTCTTCGCCTGATTGACGACAGCGTTCTCAAAGGACAACCATTGCGTCCACATTTCTGCACTCTGCTCAGTGACGTCTTTGTTATCACGTACCTGTGCTAAATAGCTTTTGAACATGTTTTCGTCAAATTGGCCATTCGCACCTGCAAAGCTTTGACGAATATTTGGATTGTTGATTATGTCATAGTAAATCTCCTGATCCGAAACGCTCATATCGGCGGCATCTAATTCCTGCCCCAATATGGCATCAGACATAAAATTGGTCCAAACAAAATTCGCCAACTGTATGCTAGAGGTATTGGCATATGTTTCTGGATTCCCTGCTCTTAGTTCTTCCATTTTCTTAGTAACCTCTTGACGTGATAGTTTAACACCATTCACTGAACCTATAACATTTGGATCACCGAAAAACGTAGAACCGCCCGACTGAAATAAATCGCCTAATAAAAATGCTAGAAGTGCTACAAAAACTACAACGATCAATAATCCTGAGCGTTGTCTTATGCGTTCAATTGTTGCCATTTGTAAACAAATATTGTAATGAGTTTGCGAATATAAGATTTTGAGCCAATTAAATGGCCTTTACAAGCACCTCTTCGAGTCTATTGGATGTAGTTTTTTCTACGATAAATAAGTATTGGTCACTTCGCACTACTGTGCCTTTGGATGGGATGCTTTGATGCACATCTAAAATATACCCGCCCAAGGTGTTGTAATTCTCACTCTCAGGAATGCTTAATCCCCACTTTTCATTGATGTCGCTCACCTCTAAACGGGTAGAAAACAACCACTCATTGTGACGTATTTCTTTCTCTAGAAGCGCATCAGCGTCGTGTTCATCCTCAATTTCGCCGAATATCTCCTCGATGACGTCTTCCAAGGTAATCATACCGCTTGTGCCGCCGTGCTCATCCAAGACTATGGCGATGTTACGCTTTTCCTTGGTAAATAAGTTCAGAATTTCATCTGCCTTCATGCTCTCTGGTATAAAACTCACTGGACGCAGCACGCGTTGGAGATTCTCTGGACGACGGAAGAGCTCAAATGCATGAACATAACCAATAATCTTGTCGACATTTTCATCAAATACAAGAAGCTTGGAATAGCCACTTTCAATGAATAAAGCATGCACCTCCTTTAAATCGGTATTTACCTCAACCCCTTCTATTTCCGTACGGGGAATCATGAACTCCCTTGCCTTGGTTTCCGGAAATTCTAATGCATTCTTAAAGATTTCTAATTCTGGATCAACCTCGTCATCTCCATCCGCAGTATTGGGTACGCGTTCTCTTACATAATGGTCTAATTCCACTCGCCCAAAGTCATTACTCTCCTCCTCTGCCTCAATTCTAAAGATGTACTTCAAGAAGAATTGGCTCACACCCAATAGAAGGGCACTCGGTGCTCGAAGTACCCAGAAAATTAAATACGCAGGAACACTCAGAACCTTCATGAGCCCTTCGGCGTTTTGCCGAAAAACCGTCTTTGGTAAAAACTCGGCAAAGACGAGAATAATGATGGTTGAAATGGAGGTTTCCGCGAGCAGAACTAGGTAGTCAAATGCAGACCACTGCTCAAAATAAGGCTCCATGAATTGGTGCATGTAATTCCCGTATAAGACCAGGGCTACATTATTTCCGACCAAAATTGCCGCAATGAATGCCGCTGGCCGGTCAACCAAATATCCTAAAACACGGTAGTTCCAGCCGCCTTTCTGACGTTCAAGCTCGACATGAAGTTTGTTGATACTCAAATACGCCATTTCCAACCCTGAGAACAGGGCCGAAAACAAAATGGACGCTATAATGATAGTGGTGATTTGCACTATTTATTCATCTGCTTTAGGCGCCCTTTTCGGCGCAAGAAATACATAAAAACAGCTGCCCCTAAGAATAGAGAAAACTTAATGGTGCGGTTCCAATCGTTGCCCCATCCCATATATACCTCAACAGCACTCACGGCTGCCACCGCAAGCCATAGAAGTTCTACTACGCGCATTGCTTTATTCATCGTCAACTGTGATTTCACCCTGAACCTTAAAGATTCGGTAATTATTAAATTCTTGATCGGCCTCGAAACCAAGACCGGTAATCAACTGTCCTTCTGTTTCTATGGTCACCTTCTTATCCGTATATAAACGTTCCTCTTTCTTATCCCAGAACAGAAGTTCAGTCAGCATTCGCTCACCTTTGCCATTGCGCACAATGACGTTACCGCCTATGGCCCATAAATCACTTTTCTTGTCTTGGTGAGCGGTATCTGCTGTCATTACCGTCGAACTCATTTCCGGACCGTTATAAAAGCGCACGTTTAATCCGCCTCCGAAAAATACATACGGCGGTTCCATATTGCCGTAATCCTGCACTAAGGCAGCATCTATTTCAAGGATATTCATGCCACTATCGCTGTAAATGATATTGGCGTGACGTTGCTCGTTCAGAGGATAATTGACCAGCGGAGCATTGATTTCCTCAACAACGTTCTCGTCGTTCTTACACGAGGAAAACGCAAGCAAAACGAGGGCGAAAGAAACAATATGTTGAAGGTTCCTGTACAATGCTACTGCAGTCAAATATCCTTTCAAATGTAGGCGAAAAAAAAACTCCCCGAGGCTCACGTCTCGGGGAGTTCACAAATTTATTGTCTTGTGTTTAGTAGAACTTCACACTTACTGTTTCGTTGATCCAACATCCGATGTTGATTTGATCACCTTCTTTAAAGCCAAGCTGGAACGCTACACCTTTATCGGGTACTGCTGCGCTATAAGCAGCGATCAATTTAGATGCTTTGTCTGCAATGGTTGGATCAATGCTACGTGCATAGCTTAGCTTGTTGATTGCTGCCCAGTACACGGCATTTTTCTCAACAGCATTCGAACCACATTGACCTGCAGCATCAGCATACAATGTTGCCAAGTACAAGTACGGGTTCCCCCAGTCCTTGCGAAGCTGCCCTGCTTTCAAACAGTTGCTCTTCGCTGATGACATCGCACCCATCTTATTGTTTACATAAGCTAAGCCCATATAATCGTCTGCAGTCTTGCGCAAATCTTCTTCTTGATCAATAGCTTCAGTATAGTACTTCTTAGCCATTGCCCAGTCGCTCTTGCGAACACCTAACTTTGCCATAGAACGCGCTGCACTTGCAGAAGGTTCGAGTGAATACAGGCGCTCTGCGATCAACAAGAATACAGGGTTATCTGTACAGCTTGCCATTTCGCCGTCCTCGCCTTCACGCTCTTTCTGAAGCATCTTTGCTGCGCGCTTCAACCACTCAACGTCGTCTTGATGCTCGTTAAATTTCTCCTCGTTGTAAATAATAGCAAGTTTCTCGCATGTTAATAACGGGGATAATGCCTTCTCAATATTGCTCTGAACTTTATCGTAGTTCGGTAGACTTTTCTTAGCACGAGCCAAAGATTTCTGCTCTTTCGATGAAAGCTCGACAGAATCAGCCTTCGCACTCAATTTAGAAATCTCATTGCTGTACTCCATAGAGTTATACTCAAGTGCCTCTATAGCATTGTTATAGATAGCGAACAAACGATCAACATCCTTGGTGATATTGAATAGCTTAATGTTAGTTAAGAAATAGGCATTTAACTGAGAAGCGGACATTTCCTTACCTGCCACCGCATAAGCTTGATCGAAAAGCATAGCAGCAGTTTCAATACTGTCTTTATTGTACTTGATGTACTTAGAAGCTTTCTCCGACAATACATATCCTTCTTTGCCTGGGAAATATTTAAGGCGGTTGTCAAATAACTCCACCAAAATGTTCACCAACTCTTGGCGTTCCGCTGGATCAGTGGTTGCTTGGATTTTTGTTTCAACAATTTTAGGGCCATAAATAAATGTAGCCTTTTTTGCCCCTGGACATATCTGGTAGACCTTTAACCAAGGCTCGAAAGCGCTGATGTAATCTTTACTTTGGTAAAAAGAACCAAAAATATTGTAACTCTCGTAACACGTCACAGAATCGGCCACCGACTCACCCCATTTACTTTGGGCATTTGCGTTTGCAGTCAAAATAACTGCGGCAAGAAGGAATACTATTCTCTTCATAATCAATTGTTGTTTATCTATATCTAAATTTCTGGAACCACTTATCATTGAGAGTGATGCCTAAATTAAAATTCCAATAATCCTCACGGAGATTTGCTGAGTTGCCATCCCATCTTTGTCCTCTCCCTATACTAATATTCAAAAAGCTTGCCTTTTGTTCACCAGGAGCTAAAGATCTGTAGATTACTGGAAAGCTGATTCCGGCATTCACCTCACGTGATGTATAACCTACGCCGTCCCATTGGTACTGACCAACTTCTTGAAAAGCGCCAATACGGTAGCGTGCTAGCACAAAGTAGTTTCGGCTTCTCCCGAGCGCTGGGAAGCAGTAAGCAGGCACAATCGCTGCACCGAAACTCATACGCTCGCTGTTGAGCATTGTTGCTCCAGGGTCAATACCTCCGTTTGGAATGAATGATCTGAATTCGTCCCAGTTAGCTACGCGGTAATCTACCAATATGTCCCAAGCGTTGATTGGAGAATTATTGACGTTTTTGGTAAAGCCAATACCCACACCAAAACTGGACGGGAGTACGGCGCGACCTTGTTCACTTAAGTCGTAGAAGAGAGTATCCACTACAGACTCAACAATCCCGCTATTGATAAAGGTGTATTGTGTGGAAATCTGACGCGCGTTCAAATCTTGGCCTAGAGCATAAACTCCGCCGGCGGTTAATCGGTACTCGCCAAATTCGAACTTGAGCTGCGTACCAAAATCGAAAGTAAAATCACTAATACCTGTTCTTCGCGAATTACTCACCGACAAGTAATCCGGATCAGCAATGATGGTTTTATTGCTTTCGTCGATCTCACCAAAAATGTAATTAGCATTTGCTCCCACAGAAATCCATTTAAATGGCTTTGCAGCAAGTCCAAAAGTGAACTGATCGTAACCGCCTTTACCAATTGAACGGTATTCATATACGCCAAAATCGTCCGATGAATCGGCCACGCTGATACTGTATCCCTTGGCTGCCAATGGGCTTACAGAAAAAGAGCCCGCGAAATACTCGTTGAATTTGAAGCCAAACCCAAAGTAATCGTAATATGTGTTGAAATTCGTCTGATCAATATCCTCGTCCGTAATTCTGTGTCTGAAAGATCGATGTGCACCACTCATTTCTAAGGTTGCAAAATCCATGTTGGTATACCCCGCAGGGTTCAGCATATTGATCGAGAAGCGGTCAACATTCGCAATACCTGTCCCGCCCATAGCGAGATAATTTGGAGTAATTCCAAAGGATGTTTCACCAAAACCGTTGATACTTAACGGACTTACTGAGTTGGTTTGAGCAGCTACACTACCTGGTACCACTAGGCTCAGCGCAAAAAGTGTGGCTGAAAGAAGAGCTTTAAAGCGTACCGTTTTCGGCATAATAATCGTAGAGGCGCCTAATGGCATGTAGTTCATAATTAACGGGTGCAAATATGTAGTTTTTTAGGGGCTTAGGCAAACGTTCTGAATGACCTCCGCAAATAAGGACTCGATTTAGTTTGAAAGTAGTAGTATAGTCGTCGATCATAGCTTCCATTTCCTTCTGCAATGCTAAATCTACACCGGCTTGCAAACTACCTTCGGTATCTGAGCCCAACAACGCTGAAGTCTCAGAATATTGGACGCGCGGCAAGGCCGCTGTCATCTTATTCATTGCCTCATACCGCATTTCCCAGCCGGGCGAAATGGCACCGCCTAAAAACACTCCTTCACGGACAACATTGTAGGTGATACAAGTGCCCATAGTAACCAAAAGAAAGTTCTGATGACCTTCAAGAAAATGCGCATTACAAAGCGCCCAACGGTCCATTCCCAAAGTAGACATGCTTTTGTAGTTGGATGTTAAGGGCCAAGTATCATTGGCATTTAATAGCCGAACAGACGGATTTTGACCAAGGTACAAAGCGGTAGAACCCGTTGCATATCCAAAAAATTGTCGATCTCGATGTTCTTGAAGGAAACCCTCAAAATCGTCGTTTGAAAACCTGTAGATTTCATTAGTACTCGTGTCCAATACCTTAGCTGTGGTATTCCCTAGATCAAAAAGTATTGGATTCATAGTTTTCTCGCCTTAGCAGCGGGCAATTTACCGATTGACCGTAAAAATAGTTGACTTTTTTTCGTTAACCCTTTCCCAAATCGGGGAACCCACTTATATTTGCCGTCCTCTTACGGAGGTGATGTAGCTCAGTTGGTAGAGCAATGGATTGAAAATCCATGTGTCGGCGGTTCGATTCCGTCCATCACCACCAGCTAAAGCCTCTTGGGACTCCAAGGGGCTTTTTTAATGTCTTTAATAAGCATAATGTTGGTAAACTACAACTTCTATACACCAAACTGGTAACCACTCAAATTTGGTTACCATTGAAAGACAGTATCGGCAGATGTATACTTTATACTGTGATAATCAAAATTTTAGCTGTTGACAAATTATTCACATCTGCGTCAACTAGACTTTTGCAGCATCGATATTTGTATTAATCCGTATCCAACAGAGAGAGTGTTATGCACCCACTGAAGAAAGATGAATTTGCACTGATCAACAAGATGAAGTTCGAGACTAAGAATGTACTCGAGCATCTCAATCGTGTCGCTGATCAGAGTAAAAAAATCAATCGAGAAGAGATGGAACGACGTTTAACAGAATTGTCTCGATACTCCAAAAAACTTGCGCTACTTCAGCGTGAAATTGACCTTGAAATAGAACGCCAGATTTAAAATTTGGAATTTCCACGAACTTTTTTGAATCTTTTATTGTTGTTATAACAACTAATTAGCACATCACTATGAAACAAGTATTGCATCTCGCTCAAGAACGCGGTAGCGCAAATCACGGCTGGCTCAACAGTCATCATAGCTTCAGCTTCGCCAACTATTACAATCCACAGAAAATGAACTTCGGTTTATTGCGTGTTTTAAACGACGATACCGTAGCACCTGGAATGGGTTTTGGAAAGCATCCCCACGATAACATGGAAATCATTTCTATCCCTCTTCACGGAGATCTAGAACATGAAGATAGCATGGGGAACAAGGCAGTCATTCGTGAAGGAGAGATTCAAGCCATGAGTGCAGGGACAGGCATTTTTCATAGTGAATACAATGCGAGTAAATCGGACGAAGTGAAATTCCTTCAGATCTGGATTTTCCCAAGAGAAAAGGATGTTACTCCACGCTATGATCAAATCCTATTACCCGACCTTTCAAAAGCCAATACCTTACACCAAGTGCTCAGTCCAAATCCCGATGACGCAGGAATATGGGTACATCAAGACGCCTGGTTCCATATGGGGACTTTCAACGAAGGCGCTGCACAGTCCTACGATATAAAGCGCTCCAACAACGGTGTATACGCCTTCATTATCGACGGTTCGTTCGAAATCGAAGGTCAAAAACTGAGTAAACGAGATGCTCTAGGACTCTGGGAGACAGATACTATCCAAATCAAAAGTTTAGAAGCAGGGAGTCGATTGTTACTGATTGACGTTCCCATGAATTTTAGCTAATGCTCCATACCCCTATCAAATTTGTGGCATTCAATACCAATGAGCAGATTCTCCGGATTCTCGTGCGCATTCTAAAACGCGGAGCATCCTGGGAGTGCTCGGGTATTGCTCAAATTGAACAGGTACAAAGTGCTTTAGAAGGCAAGCCCGATGTATTAGTCATCGGTGTTGGTGGACGGGAGCAATACGTGGCGCAGTGGACAAACTATTGTGAATCACACAACATACACATCATTCATCATTACGGTGGAGGCAGTGGCTTGCTGTTTAATAGCATTCAAGCCTACTTAGACCAGAAAGAACAATCGTCGTAGAAAGGCGTTAACTTTGCAAAGCAAAACCAATCGTCATGAAAGAGCCTATTAAAGGATTTTCCAAACTCAGCAAGGCTGCAAAGCTGGAATGGCTGACGCAGAACAACTTCGAAAATCCAGAAGCAACCCTCGAAATTTTCCAGAGTTATTGGCACAACGATGAAAGCGTGCAGAAGAAGCACGACGATTTCATCGAAAACACCATGACGAATTATTACATGCCGTTCGGTGTAGCCCCTAACTTCCAAATCAACGGTAAACTCTACACCTTACCCATGGCGATAGAGGAAAGCTCAGTGGTTGCTGCTGCAGCGAAAAGCGCGAGCTACTGGATGGCCCGCGGCGGGTTTAAAACTGAGGTAGTGAGCACAGAAAAAATTGGCCACGTCCATTTCATGTATGAAGGTGATGCCTCGCCACTATTTAATGAGTTTAATGCCCTAGAAGAACAACTTCGCGCCTCAACAAAAGAGCTCACTGCCAATATGGAAGCCCGTGGTGGTGGAATTACCGCTATCACTTTGGTCGATAAAACGGCTGATCTTGACCACTATTACCAAATCGAAGTTTGTTTCGAAACTTGTGATTCGATGGGGGCCAATTTTATCAATTCGAACCTCGAAGAAATGGCCAAAAGCTTGGAAGCCTTCACAGCGGCTCACCAAGACCTCAACGAAGACAAACTAGAGGTGGTTATGCGTATCCTTAGCAATTACACTCCTAAGTGTATCGTTCGTGCCTCTGTAAGCTGTCCTGTTAGTGATTTAGCAAGCGAAGGCACCACAGGCGAAGATTTTGCCCGCAAATTCAAACGTGCCATTGATATCGCCAATGCAGAGCCTTACCGTGCGACAACGCACAACAAGGGCATCATGAACGGAATAGATGCACTTATTATCGCTACCGGTAATGATTTTAGAGCCGTTGAGGCAGCTTGTCACACCTATGCTTCTAAATCCGGTCAATACCGCAGTCTTACCCACTGTAGCATAGAAAACGGGACGTTTACCTACTGGATCGAAATTCCATTGGCCCTTGGGGTTGTTGGTGGTTTGACCAAATTGCACCCCTTGGTGGTCAAAGCACTCGAGATGTTGGGCAAGCCGAATGCAGAGGAATTGATGGGTATTGTAGCCGTAAGCGGTCTAGCGCAGAACTTTGCTGCACTCCGAGCATTGGTGACAACTGGTATTCAGAAAGGGCATATGAAGATGCACCTGATGAACATCTTAAACCAACTTGAAGCCACTCCCGAAGAGAAGGTCATGGTGGCCAATTACTTCAAAGATAAGGTCCCCCATCACCGCGAAGTTGTGAATTACTTCTGTAATTTGCGTGGAGTCCCAGTACCAAAGGTTGGCGGCTAAAGAGACCATGCTGAATTACCGCGCAAACGGAAAGCTTTTACTTACTTCAGAATACGCCATAACTCAAGGCGCCAAGGGTCTCGCTATTCCCACAACTAAAGGCCAATCCTTACGAGTAGATTCACAAAACATCGATGATGCTATCATTTGGGAATCCCTTGCTTACGATGGTACCACTTGGTTTTCCGCCCGCTTAATGCCTGGAACTCTTGAGGTCATTGAAAGCACTGATGCTGATGTCGCGACTCGATTGGTAGAAAACCTTCAAGTTGTATTAAAAAACACCAATTTACTCAAGGAGCCCAAGAGATTCACCACTCAATTGGAGTTTCCAAACGAATGGGGTCTAGGGTCCTCAAGCACCTTTACAAGCCTACTAGCTCAATGCGCGGGAGTAAATGCACTCCAACACTTCAGAACCGTCCACGGTGGCAGCGGATATGATCTGGCCTGCGCCACGGCAGATGGTCCAATCCTTTACCAACTTCAAGATGAAGAAGGTATTGTACGCCCAGCGACCATTGACTTTGATTTTACCGACGACCTTGGATTTGTCTACCTCGGAAACAAGCAATTGACTTCTGAAAGCTTGAACCTCGTGCAACGCAAACCATTTTCACCTGCGCAAATTCAAACATTCAATGACCTCACCGATGCGTTTCTCAATGCTGCCCATGTAGATGACCTTGAGCGAATTATCGAAGAGCACGAAAGCATACTATCCAAACATTTGTGCCTGCCCAAGGTTAAAGAAAAGCACTTTTCATCATATCCTGGTGCAGCCAAAAGTTTAGGCGGCTGGGGTGGAGATTTTGCATTGGTAACTAGGTTCTCATCTTCCAGAAAATGGCTCACAGACAACGGATACAAAGTCATATTCCCTTTCAAAATTTTAGGGAAGTTCCGCCGATAATATTGGGCATAATATTTGGTAGATTTACATCAATGCGTAAGGTCTACTTTTTCATTTTCTTTTTCGCCCTACTCCTACCCTCCAAAGCAGCGCATTTAGTAGGTGGAGAAATCTCGTACCGCTGTATAGGTTCGAATACCAACGGGAATGTCTACCAAATTACGCTTACCATTTACCGGGACTGTAACTCCTCGGGAGCACAGTTTGATCAAAGTGCACCCATTACCATTTATGGCGGGGCTTCACAAAATGTGGCAGTACAAACCTTAAATGTTGCCAGGGGGCAGATTGTAGGTATTCCAGCAGTGATTGCCAATCCTTGTTTACAGACACCACCGAATGTCTGTACGGAGAAGACAACATACAGAGCAAACGTCACGCTTCAAGCAAGCACGCACGGCTATACCATCGTATACCAACGTTGCTGTAGAAATAATACCATTACCAATGTGGGTAATTCAGGAGCTTGGGGATCCACCTACCACATTACCATTCCGCCCCAAGACAGTGTATGTAACGGTTCTGCACGCTTCCAATCGGACCCTCCTATTGTGATGTGTAAAGACGATAGTTTGAATGTAGATTTCTCTGTTTTGGAGGATAATGGTGATTCCATCTACTACTCCTTGTGTCAACCGCTGACAGGTGGTAGCCAAAACAACCCCGCACCAAATCCGCCGGGACCACCGTCTTATACTTCTGTTCCATTCTTGTTCCCGTATTCTTCGAGCTACCCAATGCCGTCGAACCCTCAGATTTCTATAGATCCTAATACAGGTATATTAACGGGGACACCAACAGGTACCGGACAATACGTCTTTGCAGTCTGTGCCTCAGAATACGACTCAAGCGGGGTTTTGTTATCCACACTAAGAAGGGATTATCAGTTCAATGTAACAACCTGTCAAAGCAATGTACTGAGCGACCCTACACCTCAAATTTATCAGCAGAATACACTGTGTAACGGTACGACAATAACCATGACGGATAGCTCAAGGAATGCCTCTGATTACCTATGGATCTGGAACGATCCAAACAATCCAGGCGCTACATCTACCGGTCAGAATCCTACCTACACGTACAGTGATACCGGAACATATACTATTCAACTCGTGATTAATGTGGGATGGCCTTGTACAGATACCGCAGAGGTTATCTACGATTTGTACAACCCTATTAATGCAGGATATAACTTCAATGGACCTGTATGTTTTGATGAAAACCTAATCACCTTCCAAAACCAAAGCTCTAATGGAGGTATGGCGGAAGCAACTTGGGATTTTGGACCGAACGGCTCTATCACATCTTTCAACGGTTGGAATCCGCCGCCTATCAACTTCTCTACTTGGGGTGATCAAATTGTTACACTTACTGTCACTGAACAAGGCTGTGAAGAAACCTATACAGATACTGTACGAATCTATCGTCGTCCAGAAACAGATGTAAGTGTCCAAAATCAAATTGGGTGTGCACCGTTCACCGTAGAATTCTGGGACAGCACCATTACCGACGGTCAACTCATTTATAATTGGGATTTCGGAGACGGTGTATTGAGCAACGATAGTGCTCCTGTATATACTTATACCGATCCAGGCACCTATGACTTAACACTTACGGTATATTTCATAGAAGGCTGTGTAGATACCATTACAGTGTACTATGACGACTTCATTACCGTATACCCATCACCTACGTCATCTTTCATTGCAGACCCAACATCGGCAACGATATACACGAGTAACATTGAGATTACCGATATTGGCGCAGACCCTTCGGATGATATCATCACCTCTATGGGTGATGGTAGCCTTTACTACAACTTACGCTCCTTTAAACATGCTTATAGTGATACAGGCTGGTTTGAGGTTGAACATGTCGTGATCAACACCTTCGATTGTCCCGATTCTTCCACTGCGATGATCAGGATTAATCCGGAGACCCTCATATTTGTACCAAATGCCTTCACACCGGACGGTGATGGCACGAACGAGATTTTCAAACCTACCGCAGTGGGTATTAAATCGTACGAACTCAGAATATTTAATCGTTGGGGCGAGGAAATCTTCTTAACTGACGATCCGAACATAGGCTGGGATGGTACGAACCCGAATGGCTCTTTAGCACCATTCGGCACCTACACCTGGAAGGTCTTCTCAAAAGGTCAAAACGATAAATTGATCAATAGATCAGGTATCCTGAACCTGATACGATAGGTTACTTCACCAACAACCAGATCGCCGCAAAGGCAACTGCTACACTACTTAAGACGTACGCCAAGGCTTCCCATTCTCTGCCTTGCTGGATCAATCGGACCGTTTCATAACTAAAGGTGCTGAAAGTGGACCATCCACCGCATATACCAGTGGCCAAAAAGAGCTGTATGGTACTTTTCTCTGGGGTGAGTTTGTAGACATACACCAAAGCAATTGATGCCATAATATTAATTAAGAACGTGGCCCAATGTAAGCGGCTTTCCATCATTCCCAATGCAAGCAATCCCTTAGTACTACCGTAACGCAATGATGCGCCAATACCGCCGCCGAGAAAAACTGCTACTAAAGCTGGGATGGAATTCATGAGAATTGTTGATCGATGCGCACTAAAATAGTGGAAATAAGTATTCCCCACAGGCCGCCGAAAACAAGATCCAAAGGATAATGCACGCCAAGGTGTATTCGTGAAAAGCTCTGAATCAACGCCACTACTACTAATACGGGGAACCACGAAGGCTTAAGCCATTTACGCATCAAAAAAGCTAAACCAAAGGCATTGGCAGCATGTGCTGAGAAAAATCCATAGGGTGAGCAATGCACGAGGATACGGATTCCTTCAATTTCTTCCTGGCAAGGTCTTGGTCGAGCGATCCATTCTTTGAAGAGGCCCGCCCCTTGGTCCCAAATAAGGACACCAACTATGGTTAATGCTATTCGAAAAAGCCAAGTGCTATGATTCGGCGCAGTTTTAATAAGACGTGCCAGAATGACCACATATAATGGAATCCAGGTAATGGTTTTCGTAACCGCCAACCAAAAAGTATCACTCGAAGCAGGGAAAAATGAGTTCAGGCTATGGAAAACCTGCTCATCTAGTTCTAATATTCCCGCCAACATGTTCATTAAGCGTCGGTATTAAGTGCCGCCCAGATTTGATCTTTCAGGGCCATGATATTCATTCCTGTAACCGATGAAATAAACAAGTGCGGAATATCAGATGGAAGCTGCGCCGCAATCTCAGACTGCATTTCCTCGTCCAACATATCGGACTTCGTGATGGCTAAAATTCGATCCTTATCGGCCAGTTCTGGATTGTATGCGACCAATTCATTCAGCAAAATCTCGTATTCCTTCTTGTAATCTTCCGCATCGGCAGGAACCATGAACAGCAGTAGTGCATTGCGCTCAATGTGACGCAAGAATCGGTACCCTAACCCTTTACCTTCAGAAGCTCCTTCAATAATTCCAGGGATATCTGCCATTACAAATGAACGGTAGTCTCTGTAATTCACCATACCGAGGTTAGGTACCAATGTGGTAAATGGATAATTCGCGATTTCAGGCTTTGCAGCACTCACTACACTGAGCAGGGTACTCTTCCCTGCGTTTGGAAATCCTACAAGCCCGACATCGGCCAAAACTTTAAGCTCTAGGATGAACCAACCCTCTACAGGGTCTTCTCCAGGCTGCGCGAAGCGTGGTGTTTGAAACGTGGCTGATTTAAAATGCACATTCCCAAGACCGCCTCGGCCTCCCTTTACAAGAATCTTTTCCTCGCCGTCTTCTGTGATTTCAAATAGAACCTCACCAGTTTCCTCGTCTTTCGCCACCGTTCCCAATGGAACATCAATGTACCGGTCTTCACCATTTGCACCGGTCTTCTCTTGACCTGAGCCATTCTCTCCAGAAGAGGCCTTGATGTGCTTTTGGTATTTCAAAGGCAGCAAGGTCCACATCTGCGCATTACCGCGCACGATTACGTGACCGCCACGACCGCCGTCGCCACCGTCTGGACCGCCCTTGGAAGTCATACGGTTTCTCAAGAGGTGTGTTGAACCCTTTCCACCACGACCGCTCTTGCAGTAGATTTTTACGTAATCAATGAAGTTGCTACCTGACATAATAAAAGAGCAGCGTGCCACTGGGCAGCTGCTCTGCAAAAGTACAATTAGAAAGTGGGTCTAGAAAAACCGATTACAACGATTCAATAACCGCAACTAGACGCTCAGTAATTTCTTCGATCGAACCTACGCCGTCCACACCGCGGTACTTGCCCTGTCCGTCATAGAAATCCTTCACTGGGGCGGTCTCTTTGTTGTAGGTGTTGATTCTGTTTTGGATCACTGCAGTATCGGCATCGTCAGCGCGACCTGAGGTCTTCCCGCGCTCGAGCAAACGCACTTTAAGCTCTTCTTCAGCGACTTCCAAAGCAATCATACTTGTGATCGAAGTTCCTTGACCTTCCAAGAAGGTATCCAGCGCCGCTGCCTGAGCATTCGTACGCGGAAAACCATCGAAAATAAAGCCCTTAGCATCTGGATTTTTATTCACTGCATCTTCCAACATGGAAATAGTCACTGAATCTGGAACGAGGGCACCTTTATCGATGTAAGATTTCGCCAAAAGACCCAATTCTGTTTCGTTCTTAATATTGAAACGGAACAAATCACCCGTACTTAAGTGCACAAGAGAATAGCGCTTTACCAAAAATTCACTTTGAGTTCCTTTTCCAGCTCCTGGAGGGCCGAATAACACGAGATTTAACATTTCGATAGTTTTTAATTCCGGTTGCGAAGATACCTACCAAACTGAGAATAACGTACTTTTGTGTCCGATTTGAGCAAGTTTATTGCACTAAATCGAGAACTAACGCACTGAAACATGAGAACTCCTTACTGTGTCATTATGGCTGGTGGGATAGGCAGTAGATTCTGGCCTATGTCGACCGAGGAAACGCCAAAGCAATTTTTGGATTTCCTTGGCACTGGAGAAAGTCTAATCCAACAGACCTACAAGCGTGTTCGTCGCATTTTCGAACCAGAAAATATTATCGTCGTCACACATGCTAACTACCGCCTTCAAACCATCGCACAACTGCCGGAGCTTACTGAGGACAACATACTGCTAGAACCGCTTCGTCGAAATACAGCACCTTGTATTGCTTATGCCGCGCTCAAGATTAAGAAGCGTGACCCCAAAGCAAACCTTTTTATCACACCAGCCGATCACCTGATCTCTGACGAAGATGCCTTTGAAACGCAGATTCGTAAGGGCCTCGAAAAAACCAATGATTCGGACTGTTTTGTCACTATTGGCATTAAGCCTCACAAACCTGAAACAGGTTACGGCTACATCCAATACGACGAGTTGAGAAGCGAAGGCGATGTATATGCTGTTAAGGCATTTACAGAGAAGCCAGATCTAGAGCATGCCAAACTATTCATTGATAGTGGTGATTTCTTGTGGAATGCAGGAATGTTTATCTGGAACATAGAAGCGCTGAGCGCTGGATTGGACAAGCATTTACCTGATCTAATGAGCACACTAGGGCGTGCATGGAATGACCTAGATACCAAATACGAAGCAGATTCCGTTTCCAAAGTATATGCCGAATGTGACAACATCAGCATTGACTATGGATTGATGGAGCGTGCCGATAATGTCTGTGTAATCCCGACGGTAATGGGCTGGTCGGACCTCGGTAATTGGGGCGCTGTGTATGAACTCAGTGATAAAGACGACAACGGCAATGCGCTGATCGGTGCTAATATCCTTGCACAACACTGTAAAAACTGCCTTATCGTGAATGCCTCAGAAAGCAAGGCACTAGTGGTAAGCGAGTTGGACGGAAAATTTGTCGTGCAAACTGATAAAACTTCACTAACTTTTCCTCTAGGAAACGATCAAGCCATCAAACAAATCGCGAAAGCTGTTCGCGTAGAATTGGGAGAGGACTTCGTTTAGAACATTGAATGTTACTTCGTGGAAAACACCAACAAACCGCTCGGATTCCTGGGGGCAGCAACTAGTAAGTGGCCCATTATTGCACCAGTACTAGGTTTTTTAAAGGACCGATTCTCCATTATCGATCTAGCCAACCCAGTGGCTACTATTGACGGGATTAAAAAAGACATTGAATTCCGCGGGTTCAGCCTGTGGATTCTCATTTTTTCCATCTTCATCGCATCCATCGGCCTCAATGTCGATTCCACAGCCGTTGTCATTGGAGCCATGTTGATCTCTCCTCTTATGGGACCCATCATGGGACTAGGATTGAGCCTTGGTATCAATGATTTCAAATTGCTTACTCGGTCGGTGAAAAACCTTGGGGTTGCTGTAGGTATAGGTCTATTTGTTTCAGCCGTATACTTCTTGGTTTCGCCCATTTCCGCGCCTTCCAATGAGCTATTTGCGCGTACGAATCCAACCTTATTGGATGTTCTAGTAGCATTTTTTGGTGGTCTCGCCGGTATCCTCGCCGGTTCAAGAAAGGAAAAGTCAAATGTTATTCCAGGGGTAGCCATTGCCACGGCATTGATGCCGCCATTATGTACTGCAGGCTATGGATTAGCCCACGGAGAATGGCACTACTTTTTCGGTGCACTCTACCTCTTTTTGATCAACACCGTGCTCATAGCAACATCAACCACATTGATCGTTCGCTATCTCCGATTCCCATTGGTGGAAATTCTAGACCCATTACGCGCGAAAAAAACAAGCCGCATCTTCTCTATTGGCCTTATCGTCATCATTGTGCCGTCCATTTACATCATGTACCGCACTGTGACCGACTCTATAAACCAAGCAAAGATTGAAACCTATCTAACTGAGACAGTAGATTACCCAGGTACCGAAATCTTAAAGAAAGAAATCTCATTTAATGGAGGTACTCCCCAAGTTACTTTGGTGCTTTTCGGTGACCGTGTTCCTGGAGAATTAACTAAAGAATGGTCCGGTTCCTTCAAACAAGAATTTGAGGGTTCACTTTCCATTGTACAAGATGAAAAAGAGGCCCAGGGCCTTGAAGAGATGTCTAAAATGGTGCAGCTCTATTCTGAAGGCCGCGACGAAGCACGCTCCTACCAAGAGAAAATCACCACACTTGAGGGTCAGCTCGGTCAGCTTGAGAACCAACTTATCCCTGCCAATCTCAGTGCTGAAATTCGCATCAATTACCCTGATCTTAAGAGTTTCTCTATTGGAACGATGCAGTACGGACTAGATAGTATTTCCGACGGCGCACTCATCGCTGTAGCCTTTGTAGACTGGAAACCGGAGGTAGATTCAACCCTCCTTCCACGAAGGAACAAACAGCTCGAAGATTGGCTCAAATTGCGCTTAGAAAAAGACCAAGTCTTGGTGCAGCCGATGCCGTAATACTAGAGGCTGAAAAAAAATTACACCAAAAACACCCCCCGCGGGCTGCGTCCGCGGGGGGTGTTTTTTATCAAAATTTTCTGCCTTTCGGTCAGAAAATTACAGCTTACCTACCATAGTTTCTGGACGTACCCACTCGTCAAACTCTTCTGCAGTAAGGTAACCCAAGTTCACCGCTTCCTGCTTCAATGTAGTTCCGTTCTCATGGGCTGTCTTGGCGATTTTGGCTGCTTTCTCGTAACCAATTTTCGTATTGAGCGCAGTAACCAACATCAAAGAGTTGTTCAAGTGCGCTTCGATTGCCTTGTGGTTCGGTTCAATACCAACAGCACAGTGGTCATTGAAGCTCACACATGCATCGCCGATGAGGGTAGCACTTTGTAGTACGTTGTAAGCCAACACTGGCTTGAATACATTCAGCTCGTAATGACCTTGAGCACCTCCGATGGTTACGGTAGTTTGGTTCCCCATCACTTGGGCACAGACCATGGTCATGGCTTCCGCTTGCGTTGGGTTGACCTTACCTGGCATGATGGATGATCCTGGCTCGTTGGCTGGGATGATGATTTCCCCAATACCCGAACGCGGTCCTGAAGCGAGGAGACGAATGTCGTTCGCGATTTTATTTAATGATACGGCCAATTGGTTCAAGGCACCGTGTGTCTCAACCAAAGCATCGTGCGCTGCCAAGGCCTCAAATTTATTTTCAGCCGTACGGAATGGATAGCCCGTGAACTCGGCGATGTATTTCGCAACCGTCTCAGAATAGCCGTCCGGTGTGTTGATTCCTGTTCCTACAGCCGTTCCACCTAGGGCAACTTCACTCATGTGGTCGAGTGTATTGCGCAAGGCTTTAAGGCCATGGTTTAATTGGCTCACGTAACCGGAGAACTCTTGTCCTAAGGTCAATGGTGTGGCGTCCATAAGGTGCGTACGACCAATTTTTACGACGGTCCAGAACTCTTTGCTCTTTGCCTCGAGGGTATCGCGAAGCAGCTCAACGCCTGGAATAGTATTTTCGATAAGTTTCTTGTAAATCGCGATGTGCATTCCAGTTGGGAATGTATCGTTCGAGCTCTGACTCTTGTTTACATCGTCGTTCGGGTGGATGAGGCTTTTACCTTCACCAAGGGTTCCACCGGCAAGGACGTGGGCGCGGTTGGAGATGACCTCGTTGGTATTCATGTTGCTCTGCGTTCCAGAACCGGTTTGCCAAACGACC
>Ga0255752_10000056_pt1 | contig 121330 bp, 97 predicted proteins | sample 011ome_25_FD_179952 | JGI IMG/M metagenome (GOLD analysis project Ga0255752, IMG submission 179952) | Coastal salt marsh microbial communities from the Groves Creek Marsh, Skidaway Island, Georgia - 011512CT metaG (version 2) | ecosystem: Environmental > Aquatic > Marine > Intertidal zone >...
TCGGTTGACTTTTTGAAGCCCGTGTTGGTTGCCGCATAAATGGTACTCGCATCCGTAGGGTGCGCCGCAATGTCTGCTACGGCCGCCCAATCACCGGAGCCCGAGACACTGGCTGGCATGGTAGAGGACAGGTGGGTAAAGGTGTTGCCTCCATCCGTGGATTTGTAGATTCCGCCACCCGCGAAGTTCGGAGTGGTGTTCTGGCCCGTACCACCGTATCCGAGGAAGATCTCCCCTGTACCGTAGTAGATATCGCCATTGGCGGCTTGTGTGATGGACGCCACGGATTGGTTGGCTCCTGGATCACTCACCACATTCCATGTGGCTCCGCCATTGGTGGATTTGAACAAACCTCCGCCGACAGAACCCGCAAACACGTGCGCCGGGTTGTTTTTGTCCACGAGTAGGGCACGCGTACGTCCCCCATAGTTGTCCGGACCCTTGCTGTCCCATGCCAAAGTGGTGGTTTTGGCCGAGGGCATGTTTTGCAACGATTGCCATGCCTGCGCGACGACGGCCGGGTCAATTTCACCGGTCACACCGTTGGCACGGAGCATGTGCAGGTATTCCTGCGTGCCGGCTATAGCCATCGTTCCTTCCACAGGACGAGGTTGGTACTTTGCGGCCGTAGGCGCTGCAGGTAAGAAGGCCATAGCAGCCACTGCTGCGGCGCCAAGAGAACTGAGGATATAGATTTTCGTACGTGTTTGCATCGTTCGGATGGTTTTCAATTCGTTAAAAATAAGGCGCAAATGGCTTACAGAATGTGTTTTTCGGCATGATAGGAAGAACGAACTAGGGGTCCGGACTCCACATGGATGAATCCGAGGGCTTTGGCTTCTTCGCCAAGGGCGTCGAAAATCTCGGGTTCGATGAAAGCTTGGACCGGTAGATGCTTCGGCGTGGGTTGGAGGTATTGACCTAATGTCACCACATCCACCCGGGCTTCCCGAAGCTCGTACAAGGCCGTCCGCACTTCCTCCACAGTCTCTCCCAAGCCCAGCATAATCCCGGTTTTTGTGCGGTGCGCCCCGTGGTCTTTCAGGTATTTGAGCACCGCTAAACTGCGGTCGTATTGGGCTTGAATGCGCACTTGCCGAGTTAATCGGCGAACCGTTTCCATGTTGTGGGAGATCACCTCTGGGGCCGCTTCCAGGATGCGGTCCAATTGGCGCTCGTTCCCGCGAAAGTCAGGAATCAGGGTTTCCATGGTCGTGCCGGGACTGATGCGGCGAACCGCTTTGATGGTTTCCGCCCAAAGGATCGAGCCTCCATCCGGCAAGTCGTCGCGGTCAACAGAAGTCAGCACGGCGTGCTTCACTTTCATCAGCTTGATGGAACGGCCCACGCGATCGGGTTCATCCCAATCAACGGGAAGCGGGCGCCCCGTGGCTACGTTGCAGAAACCGCATGAGCGGGTGCAAATGTTGCCGAGAATCATAAAGGTCGCGGTCCCCTCTCCCCAACATTCGCCCATATTCGGGCAGTGGCCAGACTCACAAATGGTATGCAGCTTGTATTGATCGACCAGCGACCGAACGTGTTTGTAGTTCTCTCCGGTGGGCAACTTCACGCGGAGCCATTTTGGCTTGCGTGTAGGGACTGCAGGGGTGACGTCTGACATGGTGTGTTAGTTAACCCAAATTTGGGGCATTTGTTTGGTCCATCCAAGCAGAAATCGTTGTGCCGCGGACCTCAAAATGGCTAGTGTGGTGCTGAATTTTTCCGTTCAACCACCAAAGCAGTTGAGGGCTTTCGTGGCGCACTTCCCAACGATCCGCCATGGACATGGAAAGCGTGCGGTCTTCAACGACATGTACGAGGTACATCGGCGGCGTACCCGCAGGGGCCTCCCATCGTTGAAGGGAAAGGGCCGCTTGGCTGCTTACAGGACAACGTGTGCTATGCTTGAAAACCAAGAAGCCCCGGTCACCCGAGGCCGCCTCTAAAGCATGCAAATCCGCCGTTCCTTCGAGAACGGTCCAATTCATTTATGCCGTGTGTGTGGTGGAGGTCGTCGATGCAGCACCGATAAATGCAGGGCATTTTTCTGCGGAGCCACATGCGGCTATACCGACAACAAAAAGGATCACTAGGGCAAAAGCAAGTACTCGTTTCATTCCAAGGAATTTGTTCAAAAGTACGACTTTCGTGGTATGCTCCTCCCCCCGCTTCCCCCCGCTTGGAAATTTGCCTTCGAATGCGCCTTGGGTACTTCCGGTTGGCAGACCCTGATGGGCCGAATAGAATCCGCCTACACCACATCCACCGTATTCCCCCCAGAATCGGAAATTTGGGCGGCCTTGGAATCCATGCGGCCAGAAGATGTGCGCGTCGTGGTACTCGGTCAAGATCCCTACCACGGGGCCGGCCAAGCCCACGGCTACGCCTTTTCGGTGCCCCCAGGATGTGCCATTCCACCCTCCTTGCGAAACATTTTTACCGAATACGTGCAGGATACAGGCCATGCGTTTCCCCGATCGGGTGATTTGCGGCCTTGGGCGCGGCAAGGGGTGCTACTCTGGAATACCGCACTCACTGTCGTGGAAGGCCAACCGGGTAGCCACAGCCGATTGGGCTATGGGGAATTGACCGCTGGCCTACTATCCCACCTAAGCACCACGGGCGGACCCAAGGCCTTTTGGCTTTGGGGAAAGCACGCCCAGAAGGCGGGCCGAAGCATCCACAAAGAAGGGCACCTCATCATCGAAAGCGCCCACCCCTCTCCTCTCGGTGCATACCGGGGGTTTTGGGGGTCCAAGCCATTTGGTCAAACCAATGAATTCTTCCAAGCCCAGGGCCTTCCTCCCGTCAATTGGTGCCTGGACGATGTACCTTTGAAACTATGAGCAACGTTCTCCTCATTCTTCTTATCGCGGTGGCTGCAGGAGCCTCGGTTTATCTGGTTTGGCTCCAAAGGCAGGCAGGGCTTGGCCCGGACACTTCGGACTTAACTTCCCGTATCAAGCAGCTGGAAGATGCCCTTCGTGAAGCGGAATTGGAAGGGGCGCGCCTGCAGGAGCGATTGAACCAAATGGAGAGCCAAAAGGAGCAAATGAGCCAAGAATTCAAACTCATGGCCCACGAGGCGCTTCAGGCGCAGACCGATGCGCTCCAGAAACAAATGAAAGAAGCCAATTCGGCTCAATTGTCTGTGATTTTGGCCCCGTTTCGGGAGAAACTGGACATGTTTGGCCAGCGCGTCCAAGAAACCCACGAAAAAGGCCAGCGCGAGCGGATCGAATTGAAAACGGAGGTCACCAAGCTGGTCGAACAAAACGAAAAACTCAAGAACGAAGCCAACCAGCTCACAAAAGCCTTGCGGGGGGACGTAAAAATGCAGGGCAACTGGGGTGAAATGGTTCTAGAGCGCCTTTTGGAGCGTACCGGCCTCACCAAGGGTCAAGAGTATTCCGTGCAAGAGAGCATCACCGCGGAGGACGGCAAACGCTACCAACCAGACGTCGTGCTTCACCTTCCGGAAAACAAGCACATCATCGTCGACTCCAAAGTTTCCTTGGTTGCCTACGAACGCTTTGTCAATGCCGAAACGCCCGAGGAGCAGGCCATCGCCTTGAAAGAGCATTTGCAATCTCTTCGCCAGCATATTCGGGGTCTCAGCGATAAGAATTACCAAAATCTCTACGGTGTTTCCCTCGACTTTGTCATCCTCTTCGTGCCGATTGAAGGGGCCTATTCCGTGGCCTTGCAAGCCGAGCCCGGACTCTACCAAGAAGCCTTTGACAAGAACATCGCGTTGGTCAGCGCCACCAGTTTGTGGTCGACGCTGCGCACGGTAGGGACCCTTTGGCGTCAAGAGCGCCAGAACGCCAATGTCCAAGAAATTATTCGCCAGGCATCCGACCTCTACGACAAATTCGTCGGCTTTTCGGAAGAATTGATCAAGGTGGGCACCCAAATGGATACCGCCAAACGCACCTACGAGAATAGCATGAAGATGCTCGTTGAAGGCAAAGGCAACTTGGTCCGACGAAGCGAGAACTTGCGTTTGCTAGGCTTGAAAAACAGTAAATCCGTCCATCCCAATTTGGTGGACCGCGCCTTGGATGGATCGGCCGCTGAGGAAGAATCGACAGAGACCCCGCAATAAAATGGAAGGTATGATTTACGGGGTGCACCCCGTCCTGGAAGCGCTCGAATCAGGGCAAGAAGTGGACCGCATTTTTGTCACGCGTGGTCGCCAAGAATCGGTCAATCCCATTTTGGAGGCCGCCAAAGAGCGAGGGATCCATGTGAAATTTGTGCCGGTTGAAAAACTGCAGCGCCTCACCAAAAAGAACCACCAAGGCGTGATCGCCTTCCTCAGTGCCGTCAGCTTTGCGGAACTTGATCACGTCGTCGGCGACTGCTACGAGCGCGGCGAAACGCCTCTCATCGTGGTATTGGACCGCGTCACGGACGTGCGCAATGTCGGGGCTATTGCCCGGAGTGCCGAATGCTGCGGAGCCCACGCCTTAGTCATCCCTGAGCAGCAATCTGCTCCCATGAACGCCGACGCCGTCAAATCCTCTGCGGGCGCCCTACTCCGACTTCCCATCTGCCGCGTCAAAAACCTTTCGCATGCCCTCGCCGATTTAGAAAACAGCGGCCTATCCATTGTGGGGTGTACCGAAAAGGGCGATTCCCTCCTGGCAGAAGCCGACTTCACACTTCCACTTGCCCTTGTCCTAGGCTCTGAAGAAGATGGCATCTCCCCTGCCGTGTGGAAGGGTTGCCGAACGCACGCCAAAATCCCCACTGTCGGCGAATTGGGTTCCTTGAACGTTTCCGTAGCGGCCGGCATGGCCCTGTACGAGGTGCTGCGACAGAGGGGGGTATAGGTTTAAGGGGCAAGGGTGCGCGGCGCCCTGCTAGCTTCATGGATCGCTGGTCGGTTCATGCTTTTATCCAAGCCCTCTAGCTTTCTAGCCCATTCGCTTTCAAGCCCTCAAGCTTCCTAGCCCTCTAACCTCCAGCTTCCTAGCCCAAACGCGCCTGCAACGCCGCCAATTTGGCCTGGCTGTCGTGGACCTTTTTCCGTTCAATCTCAATGACCGCAGGAGGAGCATTATTCACGAAGCCGGGATTACTGAGTTTCTTTTCGATGGACGCAATGAAGCCGGTGTAGTAGGCAATGTCCTTCTCAATTTGAGCGCGGTCTTCGTCGCTCAAGGCCGCTTCGACGGCAGAGAAAACGAGGAAATACTCGCGGGTACCTGCGAGAATGGCCAAGGCTCCGTCGGGCACCTCCGAGGAGGCTCCAGGCGCATGGACGAGCTTTTCCACGACGGCCAGGCCGGAGGGCGCCTCGCCTTTAAAGCGAAGGTCTAAGGGCTGCTTAAAAGACAGATTGCGCTCCTTGCGAACATTGCGGAGGGCCACAATGAGTTCTTCAACATGCGCAAAGGCCGCGATTTGGTTGCGGTCGGCGGTGCTTGGTTTGGGCCAATCTTGAAGATTCAAGAAACGGTCCGAATCCACCTCACGCAGCACATGCCACGCTTCCTCGGTGATGAAGGGCATAAAGGGATGTAACGCTTTCATGAGGGCCTCAAAGAAATCCACGGTCTTCGCCAGGACGGGTGCTGCGATAGGCTCGCCATAGGCCGGTTTCACCATCTCGAGGTACCACGAGCAGAAATCGTCCCAAATCAACTTGTACAAACGCATCAAAGCATCCGACAAGCGGTACTTCATAAAATCGTCTTCGAGTTGCGTGAGCGTTTCGGAAAGTACTTGCTCAAACCAGGTCATCGCCCAGGCAGAGGCCGCATCGACTTCTCCGTCTCCCGCTTCCCAGCCCTTAACGAGCCGAAGGGCATTCCAGACCTTGTTGGAGAAGTTTCGGCCTTGAAGGCAGAGGTCTTCATCAAATGGCAAGTCATTGCCCGCCGGAGAGCTCATCAGCATACCCATGCGCACGCCGTCGGCCCCATATTGCTCTATGAGCGCCAGGGGATCCGGTGAATTGCCGAGGGATTTGGACATTTTACGGCCCAGCTTGTCGCGAACGATGCCCGTGAGGTAAACTTTTTCAAAGGGCTTTTTGCCCGTGTATTCATAGCCCGCCATCGCCATGCGTGCGACCCAGAAGAAAAGAATTTCGGGGGCCGTAACGAGATCTTGGGTGGGATAATAGTAGTCGAGTTCGGGATTGTTCGGCTTGTTGATGCCGTCAAAAACCGAAATAGGCCAAAGCCAGCTGGAGAACCAAGTGTCCAAACAATCTTCGTCTTGGCGCAAATCGCTCGCTTGAAGGCGGTTGTTGCCACTCGCTTGGCGAGCTTTTTCGAGCGCTTCTTCCACCGACAGGGCCACCACAAAGTCCTCCTCGCCTTCTCCGTAGAAATAGGCGGGAATCTGGTGACCCCACCAAAGCTGGCGCGAGATGCACCAGTCTTTGACGTTTTCCATCCAGTGGCGGTAGGTATTCTTAAATTTTTCCGGAATGAGCTGAATTTCGTCGCCCATCACAGCATCGAGAGCGGGTTTAGCGAGTTCAGGCATGCGGATCCACCACTGCAAGGACAGGCGAGGTTCGACGACGGCGCCGGTGCGCTCGGAAGTGCCTACCGTAGACGCGTAGGTTTCGACTTTGACGAGATCGCCACGTTCTTCGAGGTGGGCGGCGGTGGCTTTTCGGGCCGCAAAACGATCCATGCCCGCCCATTCCAAACCGTGCTCGTTCAAGGTACCGTCCTCGTTCAGCACGTCGATGACGTCTAAGCCGTGCTTTTGGCCAATTGCGAAGTCGTTCCAGTCGTGCGCAGGCGTCACTTTCAAGCAGCCCGTGCCAAAATCAGGTGTCACATACTCATCCGTGATGATAGGAATCTCCATGCCACCCAGGGGAACCCGAACGTGCAACCCGTGCAGTGCCGTGTAGCGCTTGTCCTTGGGGTTGATGGCGATGGCACGGTCGGCCATGATGGTTTCGGGGCGAGAGGTGGCTACGGTTAGATAGGTGCCGGGCTTTTCGACCACTTCATACCGAACGTAGTAGAGCTTCGCCTGGACGTCTTTGTGAAGAACCTCCTCATCACTCAGCGACGTCTTGGCCTCAGGATCCCAATGCACCATGCGCTGTCCGCGGTAGATGTGCCCCTTTTCGTAGAGATCGACAAATACTTTGAGGACACTTTCGCTGCGCGTTTCGTCCATGGTAAATGCCGTGCGGTCCCAATCGCAGGAGGCGCCTAATGTTTTCAATTGCTCCAGAATAATGCCGCCGTGTTTGTGGGTCCATTCCCAGGCATGCTCAAGGAAGGCCTCCCGGCTGAGGTCGGACTTCTTGATGCCGGATTCGCGCAGCTTCTGCACCACCTTCGCTTCGGTGGCTATGGAAGCGTGGTCGGTACCGGGGACCCAACAGGCATTGTAGCCGCGCATTCGGGCACGTCGGATTAGGACATCCTGAATGGTATTGTTGAGCATATGCCCCATGTGCAGGACGCCTGTGACATTAGGCGGCGGGATAACAATGGTGTAGGCAGGTCGCTCATCGGGCGTAGAACGGAATGCATTTCCATCCATCCAGCGCGTGTACCAAAGTCGCTCTACCTGACCGGGAGCATATTTCGAGGCAATTTCCATAGGCCGCAAAGGTAGGATGTGGCACTTTTTTTGCCGTAACCAATATGGCGGTTACATTTGCCGTCCAAGACAATCCAAATTCAAGCATAAAAGCCATGAAAAATTTCTTCGCCACTGCTGCCCTGGTATTTGCTTCCAGCCTGGCCATGTACGCCCAAGAAGCGAATCCCAACGCCGCAAACATCGCGTTTGAGAACAAGACCATCGACTATGGTAAGCTCGAAAAAGATGCCAACGGAGAGCGGGAGTTCACTTTCAAAAACACCGGAAAAGAGCCCTTGATTATCTCCAACTGCGTGGGCTCATGTGGTTGCACGGTGCCCCAGTGGCCCCGCACCCCCATCGCGCCAGGTGCTACTGCTTCCATTAAAGTGAAGTACGACACCCGCCGTGTAGGCCGTTTCCAAAAAACGGTCACCGTTCAGAGCAACGCCAGCAACGCGACAGAGGTCTTAACGATCAAAGGCGAGATCTTGGCTCCTGAGGCTACGCAAACCGCTCCGGTGAACACTTCCACGGGCACCTCCAAGGTTTCCAAGTAAGCTCTGCACACCACAATGATTCCGACCCGCTGCGCAAGCAGCGGGTTTTTTGTTGAAATTTGCGCCATGCCTCACATCTCTCAGCGCGGCCAGGCCATGCCTGCCTCCCCCATTCGCAAATTGGTTCCCTTCGCCGAAATGGCCGAGCAGCAAGGAAAAAAAGTTCACTACCTCAACATTGGGCAGCCGGACATTCCGAGTCCCGCCGGAGCGATGGACGCACTCCGCCACCATGACGTGAAAATCTTGGCCTATTCGCACTCGGCCGGTTTTATCAGCTATCGGAAAAAACTGGTCGATTACTACAGCAAGCACGGAATTCACATCACCGCGCAAGACATGATTGTGACAACGGGCGGATCGGAAGCTTTGGCGATGGCCATGGGAGCGATTTTGGATCCAGGCGATGAAATCATCATTCCCGAGCCTTACTATGCCAATTACCTCGGATTTGCGACCGCTTCCGGTGCAGTGGTCATCCCGGTGGTGAGTAGCATTGAGAGCGGATTTGAGCTTCCTTCCATGTCCGAGATTGAGTCCTTGATCACCCCCAAGACCAGAGCATTGCTGCTATGCAATCCAGGCAATCCTACGGGCAAATTGTACACGAAAAAAGAACTGGCGCAAGTGCGGAAAATCGCCTTGAAGCACGACCTCTTCATTATTGCTGATGAGGTTTACCGCGAATTCACGTATGACCGGCTGAAGCATACCTCCGTCATGAGTTTGGAAGGGATGGAAGAGCACGCTGTCCTCATTGATTCGGTGTCCAAGCGGTACAGCATGTGCGGCGCACGCATCGGTCTTTTGGCCTCCAAAAACGAGTCCTTTATGTCCTCGGCCATGCGATTTGCCCAAGCGCGTCTCTCCCCTCCGACCTTCGAGCAAATCGCCGCCGAAGCGGCCCTTGAAACGCCTGATGCCTACTTCAAGGAAGTCAATGTGGAATATACCAAGCGCCGAGATTATTTGATTGGGCGCCTCAACGCCATGGACGGGGTCTTTTGCCCAAAGCCCTCCGGCGCTTTCTATTGCATGGCACAATTGCCGGTGGAAAATTCGGACCACTTTTGCCAATGGATGCTCGAGTCCTTTGACCACGAAGGAAATACCGTGATGATGGCTCCAGCGGGGGGATTCTACACGGATTCTTCGCTCGGAGCACAGCAAGTGCGTTTGGCCTATGTCTTGGATGTCCAAGATCTAAAAGTGGCTATGGACGCGCTGGAAGTCGGTCTCCAAGTCTATCCCTACCGCTTGGCATGATCTGGGAAGACCATGCCTCTCTGGCGCCCTACAACACCTTTGGCATCGATGCCAGGGCGGAGCGTTTGGTGCATTTAGAAACGGAGGCTTGCGTGCCGGACTACCGAATCCACCCACAGGGGTATCCACATCAAACACTGCTGCTTAGCGGTGGAAGCAACATGTTGCTTTGCGCCGATGTGCCAGGGACGACCGCCCGAATAGCATGGAAGGGTCGAGAAGTGATAGGCGAAACGGAAGACCATGTCTTATTGCAAGTGGCCGCCGGCGAAAACTGGCATGATACCGTGCTTTACACCGTCCAGCGCGGCTGGGGTGGTCTGCAAAACCTCTCACTCATTCCTGGATTAGTCGGAGCTGCGCCTGTCCAAAATATTGGGGCCTATGGCGTCGAGTTGGCCGATTCCTTTGATTCTCTGCGCTTTTTCTCTTGGGATACGGGCGAAATACGAACCCTCTCTCATGCAGATTGTGCTTTTGGCTACCGAGACAGTGTCTTCAAAGGGGCACTAAAAGGCAAAGGCGTCATCCTTTCAGTGACCTTCAGGCTTAGCACGCAGCACCATACCTTGAAAACAAGCTATGGCGCCATTCAAGATGAATTGGCAGCGCGCGGTCAAGAAGCCTCGATTCAGACGATCTCAGAGGCAGTTATTGCCATTCGTCAGAGCAAATTGCCAGATCCCAAAGTTTTGGGGAATTCCGGAAGTTTTTTCAAGAATCCCGCACTGCCTGCCGAGCAAGTGGCAGGTATAGCAGCACGCCATCCCCAGCTTCCTCAGTATCCCCAACCCGATGGGACAATTAAAGTAGCGGCAGGATGGCTGATTGAACAGGCAGGGTGGAAAGGCAAACGCGTGGGCCAAGTAGGCATGCACGCTCAGCAGGCGCTCGTATTGGTAAATTATGGCGGGGCCAATGGACCTGAACTTTGGGCGCATGCCCAGCGTGTACAAGCATCCGTCTTCGAACAATTTGGCGTACACCTAGAGCCCGAGGTAAACCTCATAGGGTGACGCGCATCACCTTGGCCATTGTACGACAGGCACTACCTTTGCAACATGGCAGCAACACTGAAACTCATCCTTGTCGCCGCGGGCCTCTTAGGCCTGGGCCTCTTGGGCATGGCCGTTAAAATATGGGGCAAAAAAGACGGCGAATTCGCTGGTACCTGCGCCTCCAATTCTCCTTTCTTGAACAAAGAGGGGGAATCTTGCGCATTTTGCGGAGCCACTCCCGAGCAGAAATGCCAAAAAGAAGCGGCGGAAGCTTAGGCTACTTCAGCGTGCTCCAAACTTGGAGTCCTTCCTCTTCACTTCCGTAGATTAAAACCGCATCCCATTCTGGGTGTGCGCTAAGCCAAGTTTGTGTCCGCTCCAAACCCATAGCCATGGCAGCCGTGGCCATACCATCCGCCAATGCGCAGGTTGGACCTATCATCGTCGCGCTTAAAACATCTGTTTGAGCAGGCCAGCCCGTCCTAGCATCCAAGGTGTGGCCAAAGTGCGCTCCCGTAGCAGGATCCGTTTTGTAATTCCGGTAATTTCCGCTGGTCGCCAACGCACGCTCTTGGAGTTCTACCGTTTCGAGAAGTTCCTCGGACTTTGCTTCACGAGGCTGTTCAATACCTACTCGGAAGGGACTTCCATCGGGCTTCTGCCCAAAGGTTCGGACCTCCCCGCCTATTTCCACAAAGGCCGCAGTGGCTCCTCGTGCTTTGAGGGAGTCCAGCACCACATCCACGGAATGTCCTTGCGAGAAACTCATGAAATTCAATTGCATGCCCGCCCGCTCTAAATAGATTTTCATGACCGATTTTCCGGTGCAGGCCTTTGCCATGGAGAACCAACTCGTATCTCCAACGTGCTCCATAAGTGCCTCCAAAGCCAATGTATCGCCAGGCCGCAATGTAGCGGGCCCCACCCCAAAGCCCCAGGCCTCAATGACTGGTGCTAACGTAGGGTCCAAGGCGCCGTCTGTCATGCGATGGAGTTCTCGCCCAATCTTCAGCATCTCGCATAAATATGGATGGTCCGGTGCAACGACCGCGCGCCCGTTTAAGGCCGAAATCAACGACGTACTGTCCCAGGGGGAGGCCACGTGGTTGTACTCCGCCAACCACCGCTGTATGTCGGAAGCTTCGATGCGCGCATCGCCGTACACGGTGATGTGAAACGTCGTGGCTTGGGCTTCCCCTTCGAAGTACAAGGTTTCCTCGACGGACTGGCAGCCGGATACCCACAGCAGAGCGCCAAAAAAAGCGGCCAAGGCCGCTTTTCTTAGGAGGTGAGGATTACCCACCAAAGTCATCGAAGGACACATTCTCAGCGGGAACACCAAAGTCATCGACCATCTTTAGAACCGCCGCATTCATCATGGGTGGTCCGCAGAAATAGTATTCAATATCCTCGGGTGCATCGTGCTTGGACAAATAGTTGTCGATCAAGGCTTGGTGCACAAATCCAACAAAACCGTCACCCTCGTCGTCCATGCTCGACTTGGCCTTCCAGTTGTCTTCGGGCAATGGCTCGGAGAGGACCATGTTGAACTTGAAGTTCGGAAACTCCTTTTCGATGTTTAAGAAGTCATCAATGTAGAAGAGCTCACGGCGTGAACGGCCACCGTACCAGTACGACACTTTACGTCCGGTCTTCAATGTGTGGAAAAGGTGGAAAAGGTGCGAACGCATGGGTGCCATACCTGCCCCGCCGCCGATGTAGATCATTTCTGAATCGGTTTCCTTGATGTGGAACTCTCCATAGGGTCCCGAAATGGTCACTTTATCCCCGGGCTTCAAGTTGAAAACGTAGGAGGAGCAAACACCTGGGTTGACGTCCATCCAACCGTTCTTCGCACGATCCCACGGTGGGGTGGCGATACGAATGTTCAACATGATGATGTTGCCCTCAGCGGGGTGGTTGGCCATCGAATAAGCGCGGAAGAGGGGCTCAGGATTGCTCATCTTGAGGTCCCACAAGCCAAACTTGTCCCACTCGGATTGGAATTCGTCCGCCTTCTTGCCCAATCTTGGGTGTGCCGTGATGTCCATGTTCTTGAAGTCCACGTCAATGGCGGGAACGTCCACCTGGATGTAGCCCCCTGCCAGAAAGTCCAAACTTTCGCCCTCGGGCAACTTGACTACAAACTCCTTGATGAACGATGCCACGTTGTAGTTGGAGACGACTTCGCACTCCCACTTCTTGATGCCAAAAATTTCGTCCGGTACTTTGACCTTCATGTCATTTTTAACCTTGACTTGGCAACCCAAGCGCCAGTTGTCAGCAATTTGCTTGCGGTTGAAGAACCCGGTTTCCGTGGGAAGAATTTCGCCACCGCCTTCAAGGATTTGGCACTTACACATTCCACACGTACCCCCTCCGCCACAAGCGGAAGGCAAGAAAATCTTTTGATTGCTCAATGTGCCCAGCAGGGTGCTACCCGATTCAACTTCGACCGTGTCGCCATTGATATCCAATTTCACGGGTCCGGATGGGCTGAGTCGGGCTTTGGCTTGAAGTAGGATGGTCACCAAGGCCAAAATGACCAGGGTAAATACCAAAACACTTACCAGAAGAACAGTAGATGATGCGGCTAAAAACATAGTTCGCGACGTATTAGAGTTTGATTCCCATGAAGCTCATAAAGGCAATGCCCATCAAGCCCGTGATGATAAAAGTGATGCCCAAACCGCGCAAAGGAGCGGGGACATGGCTGTATTTCAAACGTTCCCGAATGGCCGCAATGGCGACAATCGCCAACAACCAACCAATCCCTGAACCCAATCCAAACACGGTGGCTTGCCCAATGTTCTCGTATGCGCGCTCTTGCATGAACAACGATCCTCCAAGAATGGAGCAGTTCACGGCAATCAGCGGCAAGAAGATACCCAAGGCGGAATACAAAGCGGGAGCGAATTTCTCCACCACCATTTCCACCAACTGGACCATGGCCGCGATGACGGCGATGAACATGATAAAGGACAGGAAGCTGAGGTCGAGCTCCGCCAAGGAAGGATCCAACCAAGCCAACGCACCTTGGCGAAGCACTTTCGTCTCCAACAAGTAGTTCACCGGCAAGGTGATGGTTAAAACAAAGGTGACGGCGAGTCCCAGACCCATAGCCGTTTTCACCGTCTTGGATACCGCCAAGTACGAACACATGCCTAGGAAGTAGGCAAAAATCATATTGTCAATGAAGATGCTCTTGACGAAGATGTTTAGAATTTCTTGCATGATTCCTGGAGGCTTAGTCTTTTTCGATCAATGAAGGAGTCTTGGCACGCTGAACCCAAATGATCAACGCCACCACAATCAAGGCCATTGGCGGCAACAGCATCATGCCGTTGTTTTTGTAACCGAGGTCATAGAGCCCCATCCACTCCACAACGGGATAATCCATAAGGGTTCCGTTGCCCAGCAATTCGCGGAAGAAGGCGACAATAATCAAGATTCCACCGTAGGCTGCTCCGTTACCGAGACCGTCGAGCACCGACTTCCAAGGCGTATTGCCTAGGGAGAAAGCTTCAATTCGGCCCATGATGATACAGTTTGTGATGATGAGACCTACGAAAACGGACAATTGCTTGGACACGTCGTAAACAAAGGCCTTTAAGACTTGGTCAACCAAGATGACCAAAGCTGCCACCACCACGAGCTGAACAATGATGCGGATTCGGTTGGGAATCATGTTGCGCATCAATGATGTGATGAGGTTGGCCATGGTGGTGACCACTAGTACAGAGAGGCCCATGACAATGGCCGGCTTCAGTTTGACTGTAATGGCCAAGGCACTACAGATACCCAATACCTGAACCGTGATGGGGTTGTTCGCATTGAGGGGATCGGTCAGGAGGCTGCGGTTCTTCTTGGAGAAGAGGGCCTCTTTAGCGGGTTTTTCCGTGCTCATAATGCAGCAGTAATTAAAGTAGTATCAGCAGTGAGTCCGAGTGTGTCGACCACCGGAGCCGCAGTATTGGCGGCGATATTCATCAAATAAGCCTTGTAGGGCTGCAAACAATCTGAAATCATCGACTGGACGCCCACCGAGGTGATCGTTCCACCCGAAATGCCATCCACTTGTTGCTCGCCGGCCGCATCGCCCTTGCGCACTTCTATGCCCTCATAGGCGGTGGTGAATAGCTTTTTGCCGGGGAATTGGTCCTGGAAAATGGGTGTGGCGATTTCCGCACCCAAACCAGGTGTCTCGGTCTTGTGGCCAAAGGTGGCTCCCAAAATGGTGTTGCCATCGCCTTCCAAGGCCACGTAGCCCCAAATGGGACCCCAGAGACCTTTGCCGCGCAAGGGGAGAACATAGTAGGTGTTTCCCTCCACCTCAGCTTTGTATAACGGAACTTGGCGCTGCTCGACTGCCAAAGACACTGCACTGGCCATATCGATGTCAAATGCCGTGATTTCCGACTCGACCACCGTTCCGTTCTGGATTACCAGTTGTTCCGTGATGTATTGCGCAAACAAGGCGTCCACATCCGTCCCTTCTACCCCAATCGAGCGAAGGATGTCCGATTTCTTTTCCAGCTCGACGTTCTTATCCTGGAAAGGCTTAAGCGACGTCGCAGCGATGGAGAGAAGCGCCGCCACGAGGACGACCATCACCACCGCGAAGATGTAGGTGTATTTATTCGAATTGATATCCATGGCTTAGGCTTTTGCGCGCTTGAGACGCTTTTGAATGTTTGCATTAACCACATAATGGTCGATCAGCGGGGCCATTACGTTCATAAAGAGAATGGCCAACATCATCCCTTCGGGATAGGCCGGATTGAAGACGCGGATCATGATTCCCAAGAAACCGACGAGGAAGCCATAAATCCACTTGCCGCGCTCCGTATGGGCTGCAGATACTGGATCCGTGGCCATAAATACCGTAGCAAACGCCCAGCTTCCAAAGACGAGATGGTAGTAGAAGGGAATGCTCATAAAGTTTTGTTGCGATTCGGTCACCATGTGGGGAGCTGCCCAATTGAATAGCAATCCCATAGCGATGGCGCCCAAAAGGGAACCGGCCATAATTTTCCATGAACCAATGCCAGTGGCAATCAAGTATACCCCACCTAGAAGAATGAGCAGGGTGCTCGTTTCGCCAATCGACCCAGGTATGAGACCCAAGAAGGCATCCCACACTCCGAAGCTCGTGGTCCCCGTCGTAGCGTATTGGCCCAGGGCCGTCGCACCCGAAAAGCCATCGACCACCGCCTGACCGGCCTCCGTCGTGGTATTGATCCACACCTTGTCTCCCGACATGAAGGACGGGTAGGCAAAGAAGGCGAAGGCGCGGGCCGTTAAGGCCGGGTTCAAAAGATTCATTCCTGTTCCTCCGAAGACTTCCTTGCCAATCAAAACAGCGAAAATGGTCGAAATAGCGACCATCCACAAAGGCATGTCGATGGGCATGGTCATCGGAATGAGCAAGCCCGAAACGAGGAAGCCCTCATTCACCGGGTGGCGGTTGCGCCCGGCAAAGTAGATCTCCACACCCAATCCGGCCATGTACGTCACGGCAATCATCGGAACAATCTTCCATGCACCGAAAAGGAAATTATCCAGGGTAAAGAATTGGGCCCAACCCGAAGCATTGGCCAATTCTCCAATCGCCTTGTAGTGCTGGTATCCGCCATTAAAAATGCCAAAGATCAGCGCAGGAACTAGGGCAAAAATGACGGTCACCATCGTGCGCTTGAGATCGATGGCGTCCCGAACGTGTGCGCCACTATGGGCATTGTGGTCGGGAACGAACATCATCGTCTCCAAGGCATTGTGCAGCGGGTACAATGGCTTCAATGCGCCCGTCGTCACGGCGGGGCGGGTAGCGTCAAAAATATTTTGAATGAATTTCATAGTCTTCGTCCGCGATTAGTTCATTTCGGTGTGAAGGAGATCCAAGGCCTCCCGAACCATGCTCTGGAGGGGCTGCTTTGAGGTACAGATCACTTCACAGAGTGCGAAATCTTCTGGTACAACCTCGTATATACCTAGTTCCTCCATTTTCTCTAGATCCTGGGCCCAAACTGCCTTGAGCAACTGGTTGGGATAGATGTCAAAGGGGAAAACTGTATCGTATTGGCCGGTGACCACGAAGGCCCGCTCTTCACCGTTCAGCTTGGTGGAAAGATCGTATTTCTTGCCAGGGGTTAAGAAGCTAAAGAAGGTTCGGCTCACGGAATACTTCCCAAAACCGGGCAAAACCCAGCCGAGGAAATCCGTGCCCTGTCCCTCAGGGATAACGGTGACTTGCTGTGCCTGGATACCCAGGTAGCCCTTCGCACCAATCGACTGGCCTGTCAACACCGAACCAGAGATGTAGCGGTAAGCCCCTGCTTTCCCTTTAGCCGCAAAGAAGGCTTCGAGGGACATGCCTCCGCGAAGGCGGTAATACTGAGGAGCTTGAATGCCGCTGCCAGCCACCGCCATTACGCGGTCCAAGCAGTAGGTCCCTTTCAAAAAGAGGTCCCCGATGAGGGCGACGTCGCCCGCAGATACCGTCCAGACCACTTCCCCTTTGTTCAACGGAGATACGCGCGCAATGTGCACGGACGTGTTCCCTGCAGGGTGCTTGCCCGCGAAGCGGTGAATCTCCACACCTTCTGCCTGCGCCAACATCGGAGCACGCTCATTCGCATGAATGCTGAGAACGGTTTTGGGAGCGAGCAAATTCAGGGCTTTCAATCCTGCAGCAAAGGCCGTTTCACGCCCAGCCAGGGCCACAGCAGGCTCTGTGGCAAATGGAGCCGTCGCCATTCCATTGATGAAAATCGCCTTGGGGGCATCGTCTGGATTCGCTAAACGAGCGTAAGGGCGCATCTCAAGCATGGTCCATGCACCCGATTCAAGCAACTTGGCTTTGACCTCCTCCGCGCTAGCAGGAAGACCAGAGCCAAAATCGTGGTAGGACGTCACCGCATCCGCCGTCAGGCGAATCGCATTCAAGCGGCGCTTCTCACCGCGTACGATGGCCTGCACCGTTCCGCTGACCGGGGAAGTGATTTGAATGCGGGGATCTTTTTTGTCAAAAAAGAGGCACTGGCCTGCTTTGACAACATCTCCTTCTTTCACGGCGAGTTTTGGTGTGACACCAATAAATTCGTCTGGATTGACGGCAAAGGAGGTCCCGAGGGGGAAATCCTCCACCTGCGCAGAAGGCGCACCTACCAGGGGTAGATTCAGGCCTTTGCGGATGGTATGGGTTTTCGACATGTCCAAGGTTAAAATGGTCTCGAAAAAAATTCGCTGCAAAGGTACAAAGCATCCACGGGGCTAAAAAGTTTTTCCTCAACTTTAGGAGGTGATTAAAAAAATCTTCTACGCCCTCTTTTTTTTGGGTGCGAGCGCGACCATGCACGCTCAAAAAATGGGTCCCGAACTCTTCATCTACCCGGAACTACGGACCTTTCTTCTGCACCCAGCGGGCCAAGCCCAGTCGCTGGCTGTGGCACCCCTTGGCGAAGTGGGCGCACTTTCGCTTCAATTCGACGATGTGAGCGCCAACACCCAAGCATTGAATTATACGTGGGTGCATTGCAACCGAAATTGGAACCCCTCGCCCCTGCTCTCCACGGAGTACCTCGAAGGATTTTTGGAGGGCCAATTGCACCAAGGCACGCTCTCCTTCAACACCTACCTGCCTTACAGCCATTTCAGCGACCAACTCCCCCACGCGAACTGCATGCCCCGCATTTCAGGAAACTATTACCTCCTGATCTACGAGCAAGACCCCAATGACTATTTGGTCAAATACCCGGTGGTCTTCTATGAGAACGCAGCCGGTATTCAATCCTCCATCCACAAGACGGCGGACGTTTCCTTGACGAAGACGCACCAAGAAATTGATGCCCTGGTAGATCTGTCCAGCTTTTCGGTCCAAAACCCCTTTAGCGATGTGCAACTGAGTTTAGTCCAAAACCGAAATTGGGCGAGTCTGCGCACCCTCGCACCGCGCTACTTGCGGAATGGATCCTACGATTTTGACTACAATAATGGGGAAAATGCCTTTCCTGGAACCAATATTTTCCGCTTTTTGGACAGCAAAAACATCCCCGTTCCCACCCTACGCATTCCCAAATACGAATTGCAAGACCTCTGGCGCGCATTCATTCTTCCCGATAAACCTCGCGGGATTGACCCCTTCGTGAACCAAGATGACGCCCGCGGGGCATACGTACCGCGAAAACAAGGGGCGTCCCCAAGCACGGAGGCCGACTACATCTGGTTGGATTTTTGGGTAGAGGATTTGGAACGATCGGGCCAGCGCAACCTCTTTGTCGTGGGAGACTTTAACCAATACAGGCAGGCTGAGGAGTACCAGTTGGTCTATGACGAAAAGGAGCAAGCCTACCGCGGCAGCGTGTTGGTCAAACAGGGATACTTGGAGTACCATTTGGCCGAATGGGACGCGGAAACCCAGCGCTGGGATCTGCAGTATACTGAGGCCAACCACTGGAACTGTCCAAACGACTACACCGCGATTCTCTACCTGCGGGAATGGGGACAGCGGTACGACCGCGTCATTGGATATAGTCCACTTCACACAGACGGCATCCTGGGCTTAAATATTCAAATTAGCACTCCCTAGGCCCCTACCTTTGTCCTAGTGATCAGCTCGGATTTACATGAAGCAGTGCGCCTGCTCAGCGCAGGGAAATTGGTCGGTATGCCGACTGAAACGGTCTATGGCCTTGCAGCCAATGCGCTGGACCCGGTCGCTGTGGCCCGGATTTTTGAGGCCAAGAACCGCCCTGCCTTCGACCCCTTGATTGTCCACATTGGACAACGCGCAGAATTGGCTCAGCTTGTGACCCACCTCCCTGCCGAAGCGGAGGCGCTCATGCAGGCTTTTTGGCCCGGGCCGTTGACCTTGGTTCTTCCCAAAACGGAGGCCGTCCCGGATCTGGTCACCTCCGGGTTGCCGCATGTGGCGGTGCGCATGCCTAGGCATCCGCTCGCCCTGCGCCTTTTGCAATCCCTCCCCTTTCCCTTGGCTGCCCCCAGCGCCAACCCCTTTGGCTATGTGTCCCCGACGACAGCCCAGCACGTCATGGATCAGTTGGCCGACCAGGTGGGTTTCGTTCTCGACGGGGGACCCTGTCAGGTGGGGCTCGAGTCCACCGTGGTGGGCTTTCGATCGGACCGGGCCATCATCTTGCGCCAAGGCGGCATTCCCCAAGAAGCCATCGAAGAAGTCCTAGGCCATGCGGTGGACAGCCAAACGTCCCAAAGCCGGCCCGATGCGCCCGGACAATTGGATTCCCATTATGCACCCCATCGGACTATCCACCTCCTCGAGCATGGCATGCGCCCTACGGATGTAGCCAAGGAATCATGGATTTCATTTGCGCCCCACGCTGAAGCTATGGCGTCCCTCGCACCAGATGGTTCCGTAGCGACGGCTGCCCAACGCTTGTTTGGAGTGCTGCGCCACCTGGATCAGCAACCCGGAGGGCCTGTATGGATTGAGAAAGCGCCGGAAATCGGCTTGGGGAGAGCTGTGAATGATCGGCTTATGCGGGCCGCGCACCGCGCCTGAGCTCAAAATTTTGGCCCAAATACACCCTTCGAACGACGGGATCCGCCGCTAACTCTTCGGCCGTTCCGCTTTTGAGAATTTTGCCCTCAAACATGAGGTAGGTTCGGTCCGTGATCGCCAAGGTCTCCTGCACATTGTGGTCCGTAATGAGCACTCCAATGTTGCGATCCACCAATTTGGCCACGATGGATTGAATATCCTCTACGGCGATGGGATCCACCCCGGCAAAAGGTTCATCCAAGAGAATAAAATGGGGGTCTGAGGCCAAGGCCCGGGCAATTTCCGTGCGCCGGCGCTCTCCGCCTGAAAGCAGGTCCCCGCGGGTTTGACGAATTTTTTCAAGGCCAAATTCCGCAAGAAGGGATTCGCAACGCGAAGCAATCTCTTGTTTGGAAAAGCCGCGCCATTCCAGAACAGCCGCAATATTGTCCTCCACCGACATTTTCCGAAAAACCGACGCTTCTTGCGCCAAGTAGCCAATGCCTTTTTGGGCACGTTTGTACATGGGGAGTCGCGTGATGGATTCCCCATTGAGAAGTACCTCCCCCGCATCGGGCTTGACCATCCCGACTACGGCATAAAAGGAGGTGGTTTTCCCTGCCCCGTTGGGGCCGAGAAGTCCCACGATTTCCCCTTGGTTGACATAAAAGCTTACATCGTCGACGACTTTTCGACGACGGTATTCTTTGACAATGCCTTGGACTTCCAGCCTCATAGGGGTTTGGGTTGCGCGAGTTTACTGACCAAAATACTCGCTTCATACAAGAAGGCCACAGGAATCGTCACGATAATTTGGGAAAAGACATCCGGCGGGGTGATGACCGCAGCCAAAGCCAAAATACCGATCCAAGAGTGCCGGCGGTAGGTCCGCATTCCTGCAGGGGTGACAATGCCCAAGCGGCTCAGGAAATAGATGACGATGGGCAACTGGAAGAGCACCCCACAAGCGACGATAATGCTCGCCACCGTGGAGAGGTAGGAGCTCATCTCAATGAGGTTGGTGATTTGGTCCGAAACGATGTAATTGGCCAAAAACTGAACGCTCAAGGGGGTGATGATGTAGTAGCCAAATAAGGCCCCGGCAAAAAAGAGCATGGAGGAAATCCCGATGAAGGCGACCGATTTTTGACGCTCCCCTTCGGTCAACCCTGGGGCAATAAAGAGCCAAAGTTCCCGAAGTACAAAGGGTATGGCCAGCACCAAACCCGCCATTAGAGACAATCCGATGTGCAGGGAGAACTGTCCGGCCATTTTGCTGTTGAGCAAGTCCAACTTGAGTTCGGTCACACACATGGACGCATTGCCCAACTGATCTCCGAGCAGGCACAGCCACTGGTAGGTGATAAAACTCGGGGATTTGGGTGCCAATAAGATTTCATCGAAGAGAATGCCGCGAAACGCAAACGCCACGCCTGCCGCCACGATAATCGCCAAACTCGCGCGCATCAGGTGTTTACGCAGCGCTCCGAGGTGCTCAAGAAATGTCATGGAATCAGTGGTGGACATGATGGGCAAAAGTACTTTATTCCGTAACTTCAAGACATGTTCCTTTTAAATGAATCCTGTGCTATCTGAGGCCACAAGTAAAGCCCTCCTCAAATCATTCTTTGGTTTTGACGACTTTAAAGGCAACCAAGCCGATGTCGTCGTCTCGGTCCTGGAAGGGCGAGACACCTTTGTCATGATGCCCACTGGAGGGGGGAAATCCTTGTGCTACCAACTACCTGCTTTGCAGATGGACGGGTTGGCCATTGTGGTGTCCCCTTTGATCGCCCTTATGAAGAATCAGGTGGATGCGGTACGCAGTTTTGCCGCGGAGGACGGAATCGCCCATGTGTGGAATTCTTCTCTCAGCAAGCGGGAGATGGTCCAAGTGCGCCAAGACCTCTCTTCGGGCCATACCAAGCTTCTCTACATGGCCCCAGAATCGCTGAACAAGGAGGAAAACATTGCTTTTTTGAAGGATTTACCTATTTCCTTCTATGCTATTGATGAAGCCCACTGCATTTCCGAATGGGGCCATGATTTCCGCCCGGAATACCGGCAATTGCGCCACGCCATCCAAGCGATTCAACGGCGCCCGATTTTGGCCTTGACCGCCACCGCGACACCCAAAGTCATGTCGGATATTCTCAAGAATTTGGAAATCACCGACGCCGCCACCTTCACCACTTCCTTCAACCGGGCCAACCTCTTTTATTCGGTGCAACCCAAAACGAATGTGGAGAAGGACATGATTCGCCTTCTGCGCGAACACGACGGGAAATCAGCCATTGTCTACTGCCTGTCTCGGCAAAAAGTGGAAGAAATCGCTCAACTGCTTCAACTCAACGGCATTTCATCCCTGCCCTACCATGCGGGACTCGATAGCGGAACCCGTGCCCGCCACCAAGATGCCTTTCTCCAAGAGGATGTCAACGTCATCGTCGCGACCATCGCCTTTGGCATGGGCATCGACAAGCCCGATGTCCGACTGGTGATCCACCACGACATCCCGAAGTCCCTAGAGAGTTATTACCAGGAAACGGGCCGAGCAGGGCGCGATGGCGGAGAAGGTGTTTGCGTCACATACTACAGCGAAAAGGATATTGAGAAACTCGATAAATTTCTCGCCCGCAAGCCCGTGGCGGAGCAAGAGATTGGGCGACAACTCCTGCAGGAAGCTCGTGGATATGCGCTGACGGCCACCTGCCGTCGTCACTACCTCCTTCACTACTTTGGCGAGCATTACAGCCCAAAAAACTGTGGCGCGTGCGACAATTGCCAGGGTAATCCGAGCGATTACGATGCGACGAAAGGCGCTCGACTTATTTTGGATACCGTCTTGGCGGGCAAGGATAATTTCCGGACCCAACAAGTCGTTAACACCCTCATTGGCCTGGAAACCGCGGTGCTCAAAACCTTCGGAGCGCGGGATTTGGAGCAATGGGGCGCCGGAAAAGATCAATCGGACGGCTACTGGACGGATCTCGTGCGCCAGGTGGTCCTTCAAGGGTTGCTTACCAAGGACATCGAGCGATACGGCGTGCTCAAGGTCACAGAGTCCGGGCAGGCTTTCCACGCGAGCGATAACATCTTCCGCGCCCGGGCCTACCGCCCCATGGCGGACGATAGCATCGAACTCGGTGCGGTCAAACGCGGAGCAGCCCTGGACCCAGAGCTCTTTGGCGTGCTCAAGGCGCTCAACCGCCAATTGGCCAAACAGCGGGGCATCCCTCCCTATGCCCTCTTTTCTGAAGCAGCCCTGCAGGAAATGGCAACGAGCTATCCCATTTCGGAAGACGAATTAAAAGTTATTCCCGGGGTCGGCGAAGCCAAAGCCAAACGCTTTGGCGCCAGCATGGTCCAAGCCATTTCCCAGCATGTTGAGGCGAATCAAATCGAGCGACCCGACGATTTTACGATCCGCTCCGCGGGGCAAAAAGGTTCGCTCAAAGTCTACATCATTCAATCCACGGATAGACGGATGACCCTCGAAGAAATTGCCAAGAACAAAAACATTCGGGAGGATGAACTCTTGCGTGAAATGGAACTGATTGTCCAAAGTGGCACCCGTATCGCCCTGGACTACATTATTGAGGACCACCTCGATGAGGATTCCATGGAAGAAATCATGGATTACTTCAGTGAAGAATCAGAAACCGGGGACATCCAAGAGGCCTTCAAGGACTTTGACGGGGCCTACACCGAGGAAGAGCTTCGGTTGGTTCGTCTCAAGTTTTTGTGTGGCGTCGTTTAATCAGACAGGTATGCAGACCGCGGCCAAGTCGTCCCAGGTAGCCTGAATCTCCGGGCGCGCCGCGAGGACTCCGTCAATTTTGATGGACCCAGTAAGGCTCCTCGATCCCGGCCGGGCGAAGAACCACGAGGGATTGGGAGTATTGGAGGATCATTTGGAGATCGTGGATTTGGAGTGTGGGAATCGCCTGATATTCAGGACGTTCAGGAGTACATTGCGACATAGGCGGTCTTTAACGTTCGTATACACATAACGCCTAGCCCGCCCAATTCGTATTGCTACACCGAAGGGACGCCTAAAATTTTACGCAAATTCACCAGGGCGTAGCGCATTCGACCCAAGGCCGTATTGATGCCCACACCGGTTTCTTCGGCAATTTCTTTGAAACTCAGCCCCGCATAAATGCGCAAGAAAACGACCTCCCGTTGGTCCTCCGGAAGGTGATCGAGGGCGCGTTTCACGTCAGTGTGCCATTGGCTTCGCAAAGCCGCCTCTTCCGCATTCATGTGCCCATCCTCGACGCCCATGACCGCATCTCCGCAACGCTCCATGGAGAGTTCCGGGCTGCGTTTTTGTTTTCGAAGGTGATCGTACGCCAGGTTTGTAGCGACGCGGTGAATAAAGGCGGGAAAACTGCCCTTCTCCGTGTATTCCCCCGCTTTGACCGCGCGGACAAATTTGATCCAAGTTTCCTGATGAATATCCTGGGTGAGATCGGGATCTTGAACCTTGAGGTAAATTTTATGCAGCAACGCATCCGCGTGGCGCAGCACTAATCGTTCGAGGGCGGGTTCGTGGCCTTGTACATACTTGGATACCAATTCGGCATCCGAAATCCTTACGGTTGACATATTCCAACATGTTTTGAAATGGAGTAAGGATTTTTACAATAGGCCCGAGATTTTTTGGAATTATTCACGAATCTAGCATTTTTCCCCCAACTACAAAGGGTATTTTTGCGTTTTCCCAACTATGTCCCAGTCCGAATTACGCATCGAAGGCGCCCGCGTCAACAACCTGAAGAACCTTTCGGTCGCCTTTCCCCATGGGGATTTGGTGGTCATCACGGGCGTGAGCGGAAGCGGAAAATCTTCCTTGGCCTTTGACACCTTGTATGCAGAAGGCCAGCGACGCTATGTAGAGTCTCTGTCATCCTATGCGCGTCAGTTCTTGGGAAAATTGGACAAACCTGAGGTCGATGACATCAAAGGGCTAGCACCAGCCATTGCCATCCAGCAGAAAGTCATTTCCCGCAACCCGCGCTCCACCGTGGGCACGGTCACCGAAATCCACGATTACCTCAAAGTCTTGTTTGCTCGGGTGGGCAAAACGTATTCCCCGCATACCGGCCTGGAGGTAAAGCGCCATCAATTGGCGGATGTCCTGAAGGCCATGGCCGACCGAAGCCCCGAGGACCGCGTCCTGGTATTGGCACCTGTGGACTTCAAAGACCGCAGTGCCACGGAAATGTGCCAACTACTCGCCCAACAAGGCTACGCTCGCATTCTCCTCGGAGGCGAGGAGCTCTGCCGGGTAGATGAATGCCCCGCGGATTGCACCCATTTTGAACTCGTCGTGGACCGCCTTGCGGGTGGCCCCCGCGATGAAGATGAGGAAATCCGAGCAGCCGACTCGGTTCAAACAGCCTTTTTTGAAGGCCAAGGAGAGTGCATCCTGCAATGGAGCGATGGACAGCGAATGCCCTTTTCCAACAAGTTTGCGGAAGGAGATGTTGTTTTCGAAGAGCCCTCACCAGCCTTCTTCTCCTTCAACACGCCACAAGGGGCCTGCCCCACCTGCGAAGGATTTGGATCCGTGCTCGGAATTGATCCCGCGCTAGTGATACCCAATCCACAACTCAGCATTTTTGAGGATGCCATCGCACCCTGGAAGGGCGAACGATTGAGTGAATGGAAGGACCAATTGATTCGAGGGGCGGAAGCGGCCGGACTTCCAATTCACACTCCGATAGCCAAACTTTCAGAGGAACACCTCGCGCTATTGTGGAAGGGTTCTGCCCACTTTGAGGGCATCGATGCCTTCTTCAACTATGTCGAGAGTAAGTCGTACAAGATTCAGTACCGCGTGCTGCAAGCGCGCTACCGAGGCAAGACCACCTGCCACGATTGCCGAGGTCACCGGTTACGCAAAGAGGCGAGCTATGTGCAAATTGAAGGCGTCCACATCGGCCAAATCTCCACCTGGTCCATCCGTCAGGCCCGTGAATGGTTTGACGGCCTGAAGCTCGCCGGGTCCGAAGGGAAAATTGCCGAACGGCTTTTGACAGAAATCCGGAACCGCTTGCACGTCCTCGAGCGGGTTGGCTTGCACTACCTCAGTCTAGACCGTCCTGCTGCCACGCTCAGCGGTGGAGAATCCCAACGCATTCACCTGGCGACCAGCCTGGGCTCTAGCCTCGTGGGCTCCCTCTACATTCTGGACGAACCGAGCATCGGTTTGCACGCGAAAGACGCCGATGACTTGCTCCAAGTATTGCAAACCCTTCGGGACCAGGGCAATACAGTCGTCGTGGTGGAGCATGACGCCCTCTTCATGCATGCTGCGGATACCCTGATTGACATCGGGCCCGGGGCAGGCAGGCATGGCGGGGAAGTCGTTTACGTCGGATCGGGTCAGGGCGTCCTTTCACAGGCCACCTTAACAGCCGACTACTTGACGGGGCGAAAGCGCATTTCAAGAATCCAACGACCTATGGACGGGGCCAAGTGGATCCACCTGGCCGGAGCGCGTGCCCACAATGTCCAATCCGTGGACATTGATATTCCCCTCCATCGCTTCACGACCGTCTGCGGTGTAAGCGGCAGTGGCAAAACGACCCTCATTCGCAGCATTCTTGTCCCTGCTATTCAGAAGTTCCTTGGTGAATTCTCTGGACGCGGCGGGTACTACGACGCCCTCACGGGAGACCTGCGGGCCATTCGGGCCATCGAAGTGGTGGACCAAAACCCCATTGGAAAGTCCTCTCGTTCTAACCCGGTCACCTACCTCAAGGCCTACGACGACATACGCGCCCTCTTTGCCAACCAAAAAAACGCCCAACTTCGCGGCTTTCAAGCCAAGCACTTCTCTTTCAACACAGATGGAGGACGCTGCGAGGTTTGCAAGGGCGATGGCTTTGTGACGGTGGAAATGCAATTCATGGCGGACGTCCACCTGCAATGCGAGCAATGCCACGGGAAACGCTTTCAAGATGACGTGCTGGAGGTTGAGGTCCATGAAAAAAATATTTCGGACATCCTTCGCATGACGGTAGATGAGGCCGTCCAGTTCTTCCGTGAAATCGGCCAAGTTAAAATTGCACAAAAAATTCAGCCCCTCTTGGATGTGGGCTTGGGGTACATTCAATTGGGCCAATCCAGCAGCACACTTTCGGGTGGCGAGGGGCAGCGTGTCAAACTCGCCTCCTTCCTGTCCAAAGGCCAAGCAGCCGATCCGGTATTCTTTGTATTTGATGAGCCCACCACCGGACTCCACTTTGATGATGTCCAAAAGCTCCTTAGCGCCTTTGACGCGCTATTGGACATGGGACACAGCATCCTCGTTATTGAGCATCAAACGGATGTGATCGCCCAATCAGACTGGATCATCGAATTGGGGCCAGGAGGCGGTCAGGACGGAGGTCAGCGAATCTACCAAGGCGTCTCATGTGGTATTTTTTCTGAAGAAAAGTCAATTATTGCCCCATTCCTAAAAGAAAAAGCCTAATAAGGCAGTACATTTTTTTGTAAACAAGTTGGCCGTAAAAATCCGCCGTTGTAATTTTGATGTTAATCTAGGCAAAAGCTTAGGTTATTGGTTTGGTGTGAGGCCTGGGTGAAAATCCGGGCCTTTCCAATTTTTGACTTTCCAAACCGAATTCCTCAACACGCGCAATCCCTTCATTTTGAGATCAATATGCGCTATGGGCGCTGCTTATTTCTGTGCACGTTGACGCACCACCTCGTAGAGAATTACCCCAGCTGTGACTGATACGTTCAAGGAATCGACTACCCCAGTCATGGGTAATTTGAGTCGACTTCCGGGCAAAATATTCCATGAACCATCTAACCCGCGATCCTCTGAGCCGAGAACCAAGGCCAAGGGGCCCGTCAGATCGGTGGTATAGGGACTTTGGCTTCCATGCAAATGAAGTTGAAACACGGGGATCTTCTCCCGATCCAACCACGTTTGAACCTCCGAACGTGAAGCATCTACGAGAGGAACATGAAAAATTCCACCCAGAGAGTTCCGTATGCTTTCGGGGCTGTAGGCGTCGCATTGAACCGAAGAAAGCACTACGGCATGCACCCCTGTGGCATCCGCCGTACGCAGGATTGCCCCCAAGTTTCCAGGTTTCTCCAACCCATCTAAAATGAGAATCAGGGGGTTTTCTGGCCAGGTGAGGTCCGTCAAGCGATGCTGTGGCGTCTGGAAAATGCCCAGAACATCGACGCCTCGTTGTCGAACAACCATCTTCTCAAAGACCTCGGCCATGCAGGCCAAGGGCCGCATGCGCATACCCGAAAAACCAAAGTCTACGCCTTCCCGGACATAGCACGCGGTCATGTCCCAGCCGGAACGCAATGCGCGTTCTACCTCTCGGGCTCCTTCGACCAGACAGACTCCCTCCTTTCGGCGGCTGGCAGGCTTCTCACGCCAACGCAACACCTGTTTGACTTTTGGGTTCTGTATGCTTTCTATGACAAGACTCATCCTCCAATACGTTTTACGGTCCACCCTTCTTTTGTTAGGAGGGACAGGACTTTTGTGCGAACATCCCCTTGCAGGAGGATTTGGCCATCTGCTTCTACACTGCCGCCTACCCCCAAGGATTGTTTGAGGCGTTTGGCCCACTCGGTGGTTTCGGCATCCCCGAGGGAATCAAAGGTCAGGAGCGTCGCCATTTTTCCATTGCGCCCTTTTTTCTCAAAACGCATTTCTACCCGCTTGGACGTCATGGGGGCATTGGCATCCTCGTCATCATGCAGCACAGACTCCCCTGGGCCTTTGGGGGCGTCCACCCCAAGGGCCGATGCGAGAGCCGCCGCGAAGGGATTAACCACGTTTTCCGGGCCTGAATTCCGTTTATCGATGCGCTTGCTCGCCATGCAACAATGAGGTGTAAAGATCGAGGTAGGCTTGGCCTATTTGCTCCATGGAGAAACGATGTGCCGCTTCCAAAGCTTGCTGTGAAAACATCGCCAGTGTCGACTCGCTCGACAAAATGTGCAAAGCCCGTTGAGCCATGGCCGAGACATCGCCGATGTCCTCCAAATACCCCGTTACCCCATGGTCTACCACTTCGGGAAGACCCCCTGCTCGGGACGCAATCACGGGAACGGATGAGGCCATCGCTTCCAAAGCAGCTAAACCAAAACTCTCCGTTTCGGAAGGGAGTAAAAAGAGGTCAGAGACTCCTAAAATGCGTTCAACATCGGAGGTTTTGCCTAAAAACAAAACATCCTGAGATATCCCAAGCTCTGCAGCCAAACGCTCCGCGGGCAAACGTTCTGGACCATCTCCCACCATGACCAATTTGGCAGCCCGTTGGGCTCGTATCTCCGCAAAGACGTGCAGTACATCCGGGATGCGCTTGACTTTGCGGAAATTACTCACATGGCAAACGATCGCTTCATCCGGTTGAGCAATACGGCTTCGCGCCGAGGCATCTCCCCGGCCGTAGCGTTTGACGTCCACGAAGTTGGGAACGACTTGAATGTCGCGCTCAATATTGAACTCACGAATGGTTTCGGCTCGAAGGCTCTCGGATACCGCCGTCACCGCCGTGGAGCGGTTTATCGAAAAACACACAGCTGGCTTGTAGGCCGGTAGCTGGCCAACAAGGGTAATGTCCGTTCCGTGCAAGGTGGTGACCACGGGAATGTGGATGCCCTGGTCGGCCAAAATTTGGCGAGCCATAAACGCCGCATAGGCATGCGGGATGGCGTAATGGACGTGCAGAATATCCAGTTTTTCCTTGCGCACGGTTTCGACCATGGCGCTCGATAAAGCCAACTCATAGGGCTGGTATAAAAACAAAGGATAGTCTTGGACTTGGACTTCGTGAAAATGAACATGGGTGTTCAAGGGATCCAGGCGCACCGGTTGGGCGTAGGAAATCACGTGCAACTCATGGCCCATGCGGCCCAAATGGTTGGCTAATTCTGTGGCCATCACCCCCGAGCCGCCAAAGGTGGGGTGGCAAACAACGCCGATCCTCATTGCGTGTCTTTCACTTGGTTGTGGACGTAACGCACGATCTTTTCGACGGTCCCTTGATCCGTATAGTAGGTCGCCGTCCCATGAATTTCGCCCTGAACATAGGGGAATTCCACGGCGACCAGGCCGTTGTCATGGTACCATTGGGCCGTACCATGCTTTTGATTGTTCACCCAAGGAATGCGGCTTTGCACCACGCTCGTGACATAGTAGGTCCGCTCCTCGCCATGCAAGCGTCCGTATCGCCAATTTGTCACATGGGTGAGTCGACCAATTTGGTCAAATTCTTTCTCTTCCCCGTGTTTTTGCCCCTCCAACCATTCGGTGTAAATCAAAACTTGCCCTGAGGCATGAAACTCCCAGGCCGGACCTTGCTGCAGTCCATCTTTGAAGTGCACAATGGTTCGGGGCTTGCCATTTCCAAAGTAGCTTGCATAGGCACTGTCGGTCGGCCAGCCAATGGCCGCTTGCTGCACCTGCGCCCAGGCAGGCAGGCTCCACATAAGAAGGCTAATCGACCAAAGCCACTTGAACCGCTTCTTGAATGCGGGTGCGGATATCGAGCTTGCTGAGAAGAGGGTTGCTTGCATCGGGATATACTCGGTTGGAGACAAAGACAAGCACGATGCCGGTCTGTGGGTCTGCCCAGGCAAAAGTACCGGTAAAACCGGTGTGCCCAAAGCTCAACGGGCTCACGCAGCCACAGGTGGGGCCGGGACCGCTCGTTTGGGGACGGTCAAATCCCAAGCCTCGACGATTGCCCTCATCGCAGGCATAGCAGGAAGAGAAGGCCTGGATGGTCGCTGGCTCCAAGTATTGGTACCCATTCCAACGCCCGCCTTGCAAAAAGAATTGCATCATCGCGGCCACGTCCTGGGCGGAACCAAAAAGACCCGCATGTCCGGCCACGCCGCCTAAGAGCGCCGCACCCTGGTCGTGCACGGTTCCCCGGATCAATTGGCGGCGGAAGATTTGGTCATTTTCCGTCGGTGCAAGGTGAAGAATGGCTGAGCCACCATCCCCTTGGGAGACCACTTTTTGCAAGGGGTTGTACTGCAAATGAATACCCATGGGCGCATACCAATTGGTTTCGAGCACCTCATCCAAGGGGGCCCCATGGTAGCGTTCTAACCACCGCTGGTGGAGGTAGTAGCCCAAATCGCTGTACTTGTATTTCTTGGGGCCTAGCTGGGTGGTTGCAATGCGAGCAAGGATGGAATCTCCTAGGTCTCTGCGACTAAAAACACCCAGGGCAACTTGGTTGGGAAACGCATCGCTTTGGGTCGTTCGGAAGTACCGGTTGTCCAAATTTCCATCCTTCCACAAGTAGTCCTGATAGAAAGGAATCCACGCAGGCAAACCGGATTGATGGGATAAGATATCTCCCATCTCTAAATCGCCTACGGGGGAAGAACCAAGCTCCGGCAAGAATTCCACCATAGGCGTACCCAGTAGAATAGCCGTGCCCCCAGTGGCCTCTGCAAAGTCCATGATAAGGGGTACGGAGGCCAAAATTTTCGTGACACTGGCCAAATCGTAGCGATCCGTAGGCTCCACGGAGTTGGTGCCATCTAATGTCCCCCAGACTCCGTTCAAAACAACTTTTCCGTGGCGCGCCAAGAAGACTTGGCAGCCGGGATAGGCCCCCTTGCGCAGCCCCTCTTCCACAATGGCGTCAATGTTTTTGATCAAATCGGGTTGAAACCCCGCATCACCGAGGGTGGTCCTTGGCATCTCAGGATTGAAATGCAGCCCAGAGACGGGAATTCGACCGGGCAACCGTTGAGGGCTGAACGATTCTATGGCCCCTTGAATGGCTTCCACCACCTCCGGGACGTTTTCATAGCCCAGAATAAGGGCATCAAAAGTTTCCGTGATCACGGAAGGAGGTAGCACGGAGCCATCGGAAAAAGCTCTAAGCCCATAGGGGTTCCCCAAGTGCACCAATCCGACCTCCACTCCTTTGGCTTTCCACGCTTTGGCTTGTTCGATGACCGATTTGGGGAGCCGAGCTGATTTCCACGGATTGGCGGATGAACCCATGTGGAAAATCCAAATTCGAGGAGGGGTAAATCCTCTCGAATCCTTGAAGTAACTCGCCAAACCGGCCTCCACATTGGGCAGGGCGTCAAAGCCCACCAAGCCCGTGGGCACGGACTCACCCATAGCCACCACATAGAGGGGATCTGAAACCAGAGACGAACGTGATGTCCGACTCACCATGGAATCTGGATCATATACCAAAGTGGCCGCCGCCGCATAAATCGAAGCATTGAGCTGTGTGCGATTGGGCATGGGAGCCTCCGAGGGAGAGGGAATCGCCCCGTTTTCCGGGATGTACTTGGCTTTCGCCCGCAGGATGCGCTGCACATGTTCCTCCAACTGGGCGCGGGTCAAACGGCCGCTTTCCACCGCCCGAGCAATGGCTTTGACCGCCGCCTTGGGATCTGCCACAAAGAGCAAGACATCGTTGCCGGCCTCAATAGCCCGAATTTCCACTTCTCCAGGCGTCAAGTCCTGCGCTAGGCCCTTCATATTGAGAGCGTCCGTGAAGATCAATCCCTCAAAGTGTAAAGAGTCGCGCAACCAATGGGTCACGATGGGTTTGGAAATGGAGGCGGGAGTCCCGCTCGGATCCAAGGCCGGAATATTTAGATGGGCCACCATGATGGCGCCGACACCCGAACGAATCGCGTTCTCGAAGGGGCGCATTTCACGGCGACGGAGCGTCTCCAGCGAATGGTTGAGTGTGGGGAGCGTTTTGTGGCTGTCGCTGTCTGTATCGCCATGACCTGGAAAGTGCTTGGCACAGGCCATCACTCCCTGGCTTTGTAGCCCCCAAAGTTCATGGGTCGATAAGCCGTTGACCTGGTCCACATCGGATCCCAGGGAGCGCTGACCAATAATGGGGTTGGCGGGATTGGTGTTGACATCCACCACGGGGCTAAAGTTGACATGAATGCCTAACGCCCTCGATTCTTGCCCTAAGGACTTCCCGTAAGCACGCGCGAGTTCTGGGTTGCGGGTAGCTCCTAGCGTCAAAGGCCAAGGCAAGCGCTCTAACGAATCCAATCGCATGGACGCGCCCCATTCGGCATCTTGGGCGTTGAGCAAGGGCAGCCCTGTCCCGCGCATGGCCGCGGCTTGGGTGCGCGCAATGGCATGGACCTGTCGCCCGGGTCCGCCTTGCATCCAGATGATGCCGCCAATCTGACCGGCTTCTGCCCAGGTGGCTAGCTGCTGCAGGTGGCTCTCGCCTTGGCGGCTGTATCCGGCCACCATGATCATTTGACCGGCCAAGTCCTCTACGGTCGCCGCGGCCATCCAACTCCCGTAATTCCGGGAATCATAGGGGTTCCTATCGATGTATTCGGCTGGTCCCCAGCCAAAAGAAAGCAGGGCCAGCGTGACCGGCCACATCCGTTTTACCATACCCGAAATGTACCCCAAAAAAGGCTTTACCTTTGAGGGTCTATGGGACTCTTTTCTGCCTTTTCTAAACAACGCACGCCGCGAGGGTTTTCCCTCCAGCACCGATACTACGACGAGAAAAAAGCTAAAATGGAGTCGCTCCGTGCGGCCCGCGAGGGCCAGCCTTTGAGTGCATCGGAAAACCGCCGCGAAGAACTCCGTGCGGCATGGGCCTCGAAGCGGACCACCCATGCCAAAGGAAGCTCGGCCCGTGGCCCACTGATGTTGATTTTGATCCTCGGAGCCTTGGCGTTCATCGTCCTCCGTTATCTGGCGATTCCTCACGTCCTCTAAACTGATGCCCGCCATTCACTACCTCCCTGAAGAGGTCGCCAACCAAATTGCGGCGGGCGAAGTTGTCCAACGTCCGGCCTCCATCGTCAAAGAATTGATGGAAAATGCCTTGGATGCAGGTGCAACGGACATCCATGTTGCGATTTTGGATGCGGGGCGAACCTCGATTCAAGTCGTGGACAACGGCTCGGGCATTGCCCCAGAGGAATTGCCGGCCGCGTTTGCGCGCCACGCTACTTCTAAGCTTCAATCCGCTGACGACCTTTTTGCATTGCAAACCATGGGGTTCCGGGGAGAAGCCTTGGCTTCCATTTCCGCCGTTTCGCATGCCACCATGAAGAGCCGAACCAAGGAGTTTGCGGTGGCCACCGAACTAAGTTGTGAGGGCGGTCAGCTCGGTCAGCCCAAAAAGAGCGCAGGGGTTGTAGGAACGAGCATCACGGCCAAAAACCTCTTTTTTAACGTACCCGCCCGCCGGCAGTTTTTGAAGAATGATGCGATTGAATTTCGGCACATCTCGGAAACCTTTACGGCCATCGCTTTGGCCCATCCAGCCTTGCGCTTTACACTCAAGCACAACGGCCAAGATGTCTGGATGCTCGAAGCTGGGAATGCCCGCCAACGGGTGGCGCACATTATGGGCAAAAAAGCCAATGAGCGCTTGGTTCCCGTGGAAGAGCATACCGATGTGGTCACGACCGAAGGATTTGTCCTCCGCCCCGAACATGCCCGCAAAACCCGGGGCGATCAGTACCTCTATGTCAACAAGCGCCCAATCCGAAGTGGATACCTCCATCGAGCGATCGTCGAGGCCTTTGAGGGACTCATTCCCGCTGAACACCATCCCGCCTATGTGCTGTTTTTGACCGTCCCGGCTGACCGCGTCGATGTCAATGTGCATCCGGCAAAGACCGAGGTTAAGTTTGAGGATGAGCGGGCCATCTATGCGATTGTGCGCAGTGCGGTAAAGCGTGCCTTGGGCATCCACCAAATTGCCCCGACTTTGGATTTTGAAGCCAACCTGGGCTACCATGTGGATCTCGACCCATCCCACTCCCCTGCACCGCCCCAAATCCACGTAAACCCAGACTACAATCCGTTTCGGACCGGGAATTCCGGATCAGGCCCTCGGGCCACTGCGCGCGAGTCCCTGGACTTCTTTGCCCCGCCAAATAGACCCCCGGACCGCCAGAGCGAACTAACGTGGGAAGCACCGTCCTTGGACCAAGGGGCAAGCCCGGGCGCAGGGGAAAGTTTTTGCCTAGCTCTGGCTCCCCACTTTGCGGTTGCCTCATTAAAAAATGGCCTAGTCACCGTGCACATTCCTCGGGCACGCCGCCACATCCTTCAGCAGCGCACCGCTGCCGCCCTGCACGAGGGAGAACCCATCGCCGCCCAAACCTGGCTTTTTCCTGAACCCATCGACAGCCCTTCCTTACCTCGGTGGGAAGCTTGGGTGGACATTTTACCCCGTTTGGGCTTCCAATGGAGCGCCGACGGAACAGAAAAAACCATGGTGGCCGGGCCCTATTTCCTTGCGGCCTCCGAAGCCATGGCTTGGCTCGATTCCATGCTGGCCTCGGACCCAGGGCAGGAAGAAGAAGCCCTCACCAAGGCTGTACACCACTGGCTCGAAGAATGGGCGCGGCAGGCCCCTTTGCCCGCAACCGCTGACCTCCGGCAAATCTTGGACGAACTCTTTGCCTGTTCCAATCCTTGGACCAATGCACAAGGCAAACCCATTGCGCGTATTTTAGATGGAGCGGCGCTCTCCGCTCAATTCCTCTAATATGTTCCAACCTCGCTCCTTTTCCCTCCTCCCTCCAGTGATCAAAAACCTATTGATCATCAATGGATTAGCCTACTTTGCGAGCATAGTTTTTGCCCAAATGGGACTAGATCTGCTGTCCATGTTTGGTCTCTATCTCCCACAATCGCCCGAATTCCAGCCCTACCAACTCGTTACCCACCTCTTCTTTCACGACCTCTCCAACTTCAGCCACATTTTCGGCAACATGTTCGCCTTGTGGATGTTTGGCATGTCACTCGAAAACCTTTGGGGCAGCCAACGCTTCTTCATCTACTATTTCGTAACTGGATTGGGTGCGGCGTTATGCCACTTGGGAGTGAATATGTTCGAGTACTACAGCTACGTGAATGAATACCAAGTGATGGGTAGTCTTCAAGCGGGTCAAATGGCACAGATGATGCTTTACATCCCTACGGTGGGGGCGTCGGGAGCCGTCTTTGGGCTGTTGCTGGGCTTTGGCATGACCTATCCCAACCAACGGATCTACCTCTATTTCTTAATGCCCGTCAAAGCCAAGTACTTCGTATTGGTTTATGGCTTGTTTGAACTATTTGCCGGATTCTCCAATTCGGGCAGCAATATTGCCCACTTTGCGCACATCGGGGGCATGCTCTTTGGATTTTTGCTCCTTCGCTATTGGAAGGGCCAACAATTTCGACGCTAGGAAGTCATGGGAGGGCCTTTCCCAAAAAATGAATTCCATCAGGGTTGGCAATCCGTCCGACGCTGGACCCAAGAATCCCAGGTGCACAAATGGGTCGCGTTACTCGTGGCCTGTTTTGCCGTTCAAACCGCCCTCGAAGTCTTAGGATGGCTTACAGATGTTAACCTTGAAGGAGCCCTTCTTTCCTATGTGGCGCTCCCAGCTTGGGGGCAGTGGCACATGGGGCCATTTTGGACACTTCTCTCCTACGGTTTGCTGCACTACGGCTTCATGCATCTTGTGCTCAACAGCGTGATGCTCTACTTCGCGGGACATATGCTGAAGACCTTTTGGACCGACCAGCAAGTCATCCGGTTATTTCTGGCGGGCATCCTCTCTGGGGGACTGGCCTTTGTAACCCTCAGCGTTTGGAATCCCGAATGGAAACCCTTGATGGGCGCCTCAGCCGGGGTATTGGCAGTCCTGTTGGCGGCCACGCGTATGTCCCCAAGAATGCCTGTCTATGTATTGGGGTTTTTCAAAGTTCCGTTGTGGGCCATTTCGGGCCTTCTCGTCTTTTTCAGCCTAGCGGGGTTGTCCGGGCCCAATGGCGGTGGGCAAGTCGCCCATTTGGGCGGAGCGCTGATCGGTTGGCTTTTGGGGCGCTCTCCCCAAGCCCTTACCTCCTTCCAGTGGAAGATGCCCCGCAGGAGGAACCGAACCCCCTTGCGGGTCGTGCGCGATGAGCCTTTGGAGCTGGATGCCATTCTGGAGAAGATTTCACGGGTGGGTTATGCCAAACTCAGTTCCGCCGAAAAAGAATTTTTAACGCGCTATGGCCAAAAATAAATCCCTCTGGCGCTGGATGGCGGCCTGGCCACATTGGGCCGCCGGGCCCTTTACGTTGGGCTCAAGCTTGGGCTATTATTTTGCGCCCAGTCCTTTTCCTTGGCTGGCCCCACTCGCTTTGGTTTGGCCCGTGTTTTTTCTTTGGCATGCCACCTGGACCCTCTACGCCGCCAGCCAATTTCGCGCCACGGCGCTCATCGGCTTGGCCATCTTGACTTTGACATGGCCCCAAACTAAAGGCTGGATCCACCTCAATACAGAAACCGGTCACGAGGGTCTGTTGCGCGTGGCCACCTGGAATGTCCACCAATGGCGCAATGCGAGCTGGACCGACACGGAGGTTACTGAAGCGCGGATGCAGCAACGTGCGTTGGACCTTCATGCGGACGTCCTCGCCATCCAAGAGAACCGTTTAGGCTCTGCCCCCCAACGGGCGCTTGAAGCCTGGTATCCATACCACACCGAGCACATGGACCAAGGCTTGCAGATTTATTCCAAATACCCCATTCGTCAATGGAATTTCGAGGCTTTTGAAGCGAGCTACCCCGGCCACCGCGGCTTTGTCTGGGCGGACATTGAAACCCCCCATGGGCTCCTCCGGGCGGTCAATATTCATTTGGTTACGACCACCTTCGTCGCACGCGAAGCCGAGGCAGAACGGGACTCCGCCGGGATCTCCACGTCGATGTTTCGCGGGGCCTGGAAACTAACTCGAACTGCCAAAATCCGCGCAGAGCAGGTCGATCAAATCCTTGCGTGGGCCGCCAAGCGCGATCAACCTCGTCTCGTTTTCCTCGGCGACTTTAATGATGCTCCCAGCAGCAACACCGCCTTCCGTATGCGTTCATGGCAGGATGCATTTGCCCAGCGCGGAAGAGGATTTGGGTCGACATATTCCGGCCTCTGGGGGTTCCCCCTGCGAATCGACTGGGTCCTTTTTGAGCGAGATTGGGTAGCCGTGGACATGCGCCGCGTCATCCAGTCAGACAGCGACCATCATCCCGTTTGGGTCGATTTAGGGACCGCTCAACCTTAACGGCGTCGTGCGCGGCGGAGATCCAGCATGTTCATCGGATGGGGCGGGATGCCCACCCATTCATGGTGGAACACACGAATGCTCTCGTCGTAAAACAGAGGAATGCAGAGTGCGGAACGGTGAATTTTTTGGTCGAGGGCAAAGGCCGCTTCAGCCCCTTGACCAGTGCGTTCCGCCATGGCCCATTGGGCGATTCCGGCATCGAGTTCAGGAGATTCTATTTGGGAGGCATTGGCCCCTAAGGGTGCGGCCCACTTGGAATCAAATAGCATGAAATAATTCCCAGCAGAGGGATAGTCGGCGATCCAGCTCGCTCGATAAACGGGCAGTCGGCCATTGGCTTTGTCCTCCCGGAACGCGGCGGAGGGCATTACTTGGACTTCCACCGGAAGGCCCAACTGATTCCATGCACTTTGAATGTATTCACAGATATCCCGATAGCTTGCGGTGGTGGAAACAACAATGGGTTCCAAATCGGGTTTTGGTCGGCCATCGGCATCGAGCAAACCCGCTTCGTGGAGCAAGGCCTTGGCCCGACCGGGATCAAAGGACCAACCCGGCGTCCCTGCGGCCTCCCAAGCGTCCGCCTCGCGGTAGCCTGGCATGCCTGCAGGTAGGACACCCCCATGGGCTGGGATGCCTACATTGTTTTTGAGGTAGCGCATCATCGAAGCCCGATCGATGGCCCAATTCAACGCTTCGCGAACGCGCACATCGCCCAAATAGGCGGGGGATGGGTTCTTTTGGCGAATCCCTAAGAATTCGGTGTTCAAAAACGGCGCCTTCTGCAGGGAAAGGCGTCCCTCCCACCGAGACTGCAAGGTGCCCTCTTGGGTAAACAGCTGATCCTTGTAGGAGGCGTCCATCCCGCTCACCATATCCAATTCGCCTTTGACAAACTCCAAAAAAGCCGCTTGGCGATCCGGAATGCAGCGAACCGCCACGGCTTCCAAATAAGGCAAGGGCTGGCCCGCGGCGTCCCGACCGAAATACCGGGTATTCCGGCGAAGCACAATCTTCTCCTGCCGCGCCCAAGCTTTCAAGTAAAAGGGGCCCGTTCCCACAGGGTGACTGGAGAAATCGGCTCCGTACATCGCAACCGCTTCTGGAGCTACGATGCCACAGTACGGCATGGCCAGGCGCCCCAGCATCGCCTCTTCGGGCTGGGTCAAGTGAAAGCGAATCGTGGCGGAGTCGAGCACCTCTATTCGGCCAACCTGGGCCAATATCCACCATCCCGGACTTGACGTCTCCGTGGCCATCAGTCGCTCCAAAGAGTAGGCCACATCCGCGGCAGTCATGCGCCGGCCTTGACCGCCCGGAAAACAGGGGTCATCGTGGAAGTACACATCTGTGCGGAGGTAAAACGTCCATTCCATTCCATCGAGGCTAGCTTCCCATCGATGGGCCAATTGAGGAACGGGGGACAAGGTCGAATCACTGTCGACCAAAGTCGAAAATAACTGTTTGGACAGCCACCCATGGGCCTGGTCGCTGGCAAAGGCCGGATCCAAGCTTCCAATGGCGGTGGGCTCATTGTAGCGAAACACCTCCCCTTCGGATGCTGGGGCATCGAATTGGCAACTCCCTCCTAGGGCCAAAAGACCGAGCAAAAAAAAGTTTCGAAGAAAGGGGATGCGCCACGTCATGTCCCAAAGATAGCACCGATGAAAAGCCGTAAATTCGCGCGATGGGGCTTTCTGGAAAATCTGTTGCGTTTCATACCCTGGGCTGCAAGCTAAACTTTGCCGAGTCCAGCACGATCTCCCGTGACCTCCAAGCCGCGGGGATGCACCTGGTGGATTTGAACGAAGGGGCCGACGTCGTGGTCATCAATACTTGTTCCGTCACCAACCAAGCAGATGTCGAGTGCCGCGCCGTGGTGCGCAAAGCGCTGCGCGCCAACGACCAGGCCTTTGTCGTGGTCACCGGCTGCTATGCCCAACTCCGCCCTTCTGAGATTGCCGCCATGGAAGGGGTGGACCTCGTTGTGGGGGCCCAGGAAAAATTACACCTACGCAAATTCCTCACGGACCTGAGCAAGCACTCCGAAGCACAGATTCATTCCTGCGACATTCAAGCCGTGGAACAATACCAGGCAGCGTACAGCCTCGGGGACCGCACACGCGCCTTTCTAAAAGTTCAGGACGGCTGCGACTACAAATGCACCTATTGCACCATTCCCATGGCCCGCGGCGTCAGCCGTTCGGCCCCCCTGGATCAAGCGGTGGCCCAGGCTCGGGCACTGGTCAAGAAGGGGGTGCAGGAAGTCGTGCTCACGGGCGTAAACATCGGAGACTACGGCAAGGGTGAGTTGGGCAACAAACGCCACGACCACCGGTTCATTGATCTGCTTCATGCCCTAGACGATGTCGATGGATTGGACCGGATTCGGATCTCGAGCATTGAACCCAACTTGCTCAACCAAGAGGTCATCGACTTTGTCTCCGGAAGCCAGCGCTTTGTCCCACACTTTCACATCCCATTGCAAAGTGGAAACAATGAGATCTTGGGCAAAATGAAGCGTCGCTACCAGCGCGAGCTCTACCAGGATCGCGTGGAGGCCATCCTCGCGCGGCATCCTGATGCCTGCATCGGGGTGGACGTTATTGTTGGATTTCCAGGAGAAACCGAGGACCACTTTCTCGATACCTACCAGTTTTTACAGCATTTGCCCATTGGCTATTTGCACGTGTTTACCTATTCGGAGCGCCCGGGCACCGAAGCCGTCGATCTTCCAGGCGTCGTACCCCCCGTGGAACGCAAAGCCCGAAACCACCGGCTGCGCTTGCTTAGCGCCCAGAAGCAGAAAGCCTTTGCCCTCGCCCACCAAGGCACTGTCCGCCGTGTACTCTGGGAGGATGCAGACCGCCAAGGCTCCATGCAGGGCTACACCGAAAACTACATCCGGGTTTCGGCCCCCTTCGACGCACACCGCGCAGGAACCGTTGAACACATCGTATTGGGTCCGTGGAATGCTCAGGATACCATGAGCGTTCAGTCCATCGTTCAATCCTCTGTGGCCTCATGAGCTGGGACGAGCACACGCGCCAAGGCACCTTGGACCTTGTTCGCCAAGTCGGGGCCTGGATCCAGAACGAGCGTCGGCATTTTGAAACAGGCCAGGTGGAAACCAAAAGCCTCAACTCCCTCGTTAGCTATGTGGACCGGCATGCCGAGGATTCCTTGATTCAAGGGCTTCAGACACTGGTTCCCGAGTCCGGATTTCTTGGCGAAGAAGGAGGAAGTCAATCCTGGGTAGACGGCGGCTTGAACTGGATCATTGACCCCTTGGATGGCACCACTAACTTCATTCACGACCTCCCTCCCTATGCCATTTCCCTGGCCTTGATGGACGGCGATTCCCTTCGCTGGGGCGCCGTCTATGAATTGGGGCAGGATCAATTGTATTGGGCCGAAAAGGGTCTCGGGGCCTTCTGCGGAACCAGGCGCTTGACCATCGCCGACGGCCCAGCGATAGACCAAGGCCTGGTGGCGACGGGATTTCCCTACCATGATTTTGATTCAATGGAATCCTACCTGCAGGTGCTTCGCGCCTGCTTCCAAGGTTCGCGCGGGGTGCGGCGCTTCGGCTCCGCCGCGACAGACTTAGCTTGGGTGGCCGACGGCCGTTTCCAAGCCTTCTTTGAACATGGACTAGCCCCTTGGGACGTCGCGGCAGGCATCCTTTTGGTGCGTGAAGCTGGCGGCCACGTGGGCACTTTCTCTGGACCGGCCGCCTCCGACCTCGACCTCGTTCATTCCCGCCAAATTGTCGCGGGCAATCCCACCGCCCATGCCACGTTAGAATCGTGGACCAAAACCTCCTTTTCCCTATGAACCCTTTTGGCCTTCAAACCATCGCTGAGCCCCTACCCGGCCTCCTACTCCTCGAACCAAAGCGCCACGGCGATGACCGTGGGTACTTCATGGAAACCTACCGCGAAGGGGAGGAAGCCATCCGCTGGGTCCAAGACAACGAAAGCATGAGCCACCGCGGCGTACTCCGCGGTATGCACTTTCAACGCCCCCCACACGCCCAAGCGAAACTGGTGTCCGTCGTTCAGGGATCAGTCTACGATGTGGTGGTCGATCTCCGGCCGGCCTCACCGACCTATGGGCAGCATTTTGGCACCGTATTGAGTGCAGAAAACCACCGCCGACTCTTTATTCCGGAAGGCTTTGCCCATGGATTTCTGACTTTAGATGATCACAGCATTTTTCAATACAAATGCAGTGCCCTGTATGCCCCCGACAGCGAGGGCGCAATCGATTACCGGGATGCCAACTTGGGCATCGACTGGGCCGCCGCATGGGGATCGGACCCCCAGTCATGGCGCGTTTCGGACAAGGACCAACACGGCATGGCCTTTGCCTCCTTTGATTCGCCCTTTGTGGGGCCCGAATATACCCCAGCATGAAACGCAGCACCCTCACTCTATTCCTAGCCGGACTCCTCCTTTTGGGGCTTTGGGGCATTCCCGACCCCGGAACACTGAGCGAGCGATTGCATTTCTTGTCTGAACACAATCACACCCGCTTGGTCCCCCTTCCAGAAGCCTTGGATTTAGCGGGTGAAGCGGTCCCCTTGCACAGCGAAGACGCCCAAGAACGACTAACCAAAGAACTCCTCACCAATACCTATTGGCACAGCAATACCCTACAGCTCCTCAAACGAAGCAGCCGCTACCTCCCTGCGATGGGTCGCATTTTGGAGGAAGAGGGCATTCCGCAGGACTTCCTCTATTTGGCGGTCATTGAAAGCGGCCTGGCCCCCGTGGTTTCCCCTGCTGGCGCCGCCGGCTTCTGGCAGCTCATGCCGGGGACCGCGAAGGAATTGGGCTTGACGGTGAACGACGAGGTAGATGAGCGCTACCACGTGGAAAAGAGCACGCGTGCTGCGGCCGCTTATCTGAGGTCCGCGAAAGAACGCTTCGGCTCCTGGACGCTCGCGGCCGCCTCCTACAACATGGGCATGAGCGGACTCCAGCGTCAAATGGACCGCCAGGCCGAACAACAGTACTACGACCTCCTCCTCAATGAAGAAACAAAACGCTATGTCTTTCGCATCTTAGCCCTCAAGTGCATCATGCAGCAGCCGCGGGCCTATGGCTTCGACCTGAGTCCGGCCGACTACGATGCCCCATGGGAACACCGCCATGTGCCCGTCGACAGCGCGGTATCCAGTTGGGGAGAATGGGCCCATCAATTTGGTTGGAGCTACAATGAACTCAAGCGCCACAACCCCTGGTTGAGGGAGGCTTTTTTAAGTGCCCCCCAGGGAGACACGCTATGGATTGCCGTTCCGGTTTCTGCCGTCCACCAAACCTCCGGCTCGCCGGCACGTTAAGAAGGCTATGGCTGGAAAAATTGAAATCCTCGGTGCCCGCGAGCACAACCTCCATGGCATCGACGTTACCATCCCACGGGAAGCCCTCGTGGTCATCACGGGGCTGAGTGGCAGCGGCAAATCCTCCTTGGCCTTTGACACCCTCTACGCTGAAGGCCAACGCCGGTACATGGAAACTTTCTCCAGCTATGCCCGCCAATTCCTGGGAAGCATGGAGCGTCCCGACGTGGACCGCATCGAAGGATTAAGTCCGGTCATTGCCATTGAGCAGAAGACCACCAACCGAAATCCTCGATCCACGGTGGGCACGGTAACAGAAGTCTATGATTTCCTCCGCTTGCTCTTTGCCCGTACCGCGACCGCCTATTCCTTGGAGACAAATGAACCCATGGTCAGCTACACGGACGATGAAATTCGCCGCCAGATCATGGAGCGTTTTTTGGGTCGCCGCATGGCCCTACTCGCCCCAGTTGTCAAGTCCCGCAAAGGCCATTACCGCGAATTATTTGAGACCATGGCCAAGCAAGGATACCTCCGCGCACGCATCGACGGAACCTGGACGGACATCACCCGCGGCCTCAAGTTGGATCGGTATAAAACCCACGACATCGAAATCGTCATTGACCGTCTTGTCGTCGAGGATTCGAGCGAAGAGCGCATTAAAAAGAGCATTGTCACGGCTATGCGCCTCGGCAAAGGGAACATCTTGGTCGCCGATTACGACAGCGAGGACATCGTTCACTTCAGCCGACACCTCATGTGCCCCACAACGGGTGTCTCCTACCCGGAACCGGAGCCCAACAGCTTTAGCTTCAACTCCCCCAAGGGAGCTTGTCCGCAGTGCCATGGCTTGGGCCAAGTCCAGGTGGTGGACATGGACAAAGTCGTTGCCAACGCAAAATTCACTTTGCACGACGGCGCCCTCGCTCCGTTAGGGACGTACCGGCGATCATGGATTTTCCAGCAGATGGAGTACCTAGGCATTCGCTTTGGCTTTGATTTGCACACCCCCTGGGAGCAGATTACTGAAGAGGGCAAGCAGGCTATTATGCATGGACACGAGGAGTCCTTCACGACGACAAATAAGACGGTCGGCGTGACGCGTAAAATCAACATTCAATACGAAGGACTCGTCGCTTTCATTGAGTCCCAGAAGAACGAAAGCCAGAGCAAAACCCTGCAGCGTTGGGCCGATGATTTTATGGTCGAAGAGGTCTGCCCAAGTTGCCAAGGACAGCGCCTGAAGCGCGAATCCTTGCACTTCCGCATCTTGGACCAGAGCATCGCAGATCTTGCAGCCATGGGCTTGGGCGATTTGGCCCAATGGCTCGATGCCCTGCTGCCCCAATTAAGTTCTTCGCAAGCCCGTATCGGGGGTGAAATTGTGAAAGAACTGCGAACCCGGTTGGGCTTTTTGGTGGATGTCGGTTTGCATTACCTCAGCCTTAATCGTAGTACGCGGACATTGAGCGGGGGTGAGGCGCAACGCATTCGTTTGGCCACCCAAATCGGATCACAACTCGTGCATGTCCTCTACATTTTGGACGAACCGAGCATCGGCTTGCACCAGCGAGACAACATGCGCTTGATTCAAAGTCTAGAACGCCTACGCGACCTTGGGAATTCGGTGGTGGTTGTGGAACACGATGAGGACATGATGCGTGCAGCCAACCACATTGTGGACATGGGGCCGCGAGCCGGTTTGCACGGGGGGCGGATTGTGGCAGAAGGTTCGTTTGAAACCGTTTCCCAATCGGGGAGCTTGACGGGCCAATACCTGCGCGGCGAACTGCGCATGCCTATCCCCACCGAACGACGTCCCGGCTCTGGGGAATTCTTGCACCTTCGCGGAGCTACAGGCAACAATCTCCAAAATGTCGACTTGGCAATTCCACTCGGTACGTTGACCGTCGTTTCCGGCGTGTCTGGTTCGGGAAAATCCACCTTGATCAACCACACCCTCTACCCTGCCCTAGCCGGGCCATTGCATGGACTACTAACCAAGCCCGCTCCCTACGAAACCTTGGAGGGATTGGATCACATCGACAAAGTCATAGATGTGGACCAGAGTCCCATTGGGCGCACCCCGCGGTCGAATCCGGCCACCTACACCAATGTGTTCAATGACATCCGAAAGCTGTTTGCAGAACTCCCGGAGGCTAAAGTCCGAGGCTATGCTCCGGGCCGCTTCTCCTTCAATGTTAAAGGGGGACGCTGTGAAACCTGCCAGGGTGGCGGCATGCGTACCGTTGAAATGAACTTCCTTCCGGATGTCTACGTCCCCTGTGAAACCTGCCAGGGCAAGCGCTTTAACCGGGAGACCTTAGAGGTTCGCTACAAGGGAAAGAGCATTTCGGACGTGCTCAACTTGTCCATTGAAGATGCTCTCCCCTTCTTTGAAGCGGTTCCAAAAATCAAAAAGGTCCTGAAAACGCTCGTGGATGTAGGCTTGGGCTACATTACGTTGGGGCAGCCATCCACCACCCTGAGTGGTGGAGAGGCCCAACGCATCAAGTTGGCCACGGAACTTTGTAAACGCGACACGGGTCGAACGCTCTACATCCTCGACGAACCCACAACAGGGCTCCACTTTGAGGACATTCGCATATTAATGAAAGTGATTCAGCGTTTGGTGCAAAAAGGCAATACCGCCCTCATCATTGAACACAATGTGGATGTAATGACCCAAGCAGACTACATGATTGACCTCGGCCCCGAAGGCGGTGCAGGAGGCGGACGCATTGTAGCCGTCGGCACCCCTGAAGTCTTGGCTATGTCTACCGTGAGCTTGACCGCGCCCTTTATTTCGCGAGCCCTGCAGGTTAGCCAAAACTAGCCCCAAGGCACCAACTCTAAGGAAGTTGGCGTACCTTCTAAAGATTAAACCTTATCCTATGGCCACCAACTCCAATGAACCGATTTCCAAGGCCTTCAAACGCAAGTCTTGGAACGAACAGCGCACCAATGATTCTTGGGCCATTTTTAAAATCATGTCTGAATTTGTGGAGGGCTACGAACGCCTCTCCCGCATTGGACCATGTGTGAGCATATTTGGATCCGCTCGTCTGAAAGAAGATGATGCATGGTACCAGGATGCGCAGCGCATTGCCGAAGGTTTGGGCAAAAAAGGCTATGGCATCATCAGTGGAGGTGGACCCGGCATTATGGAAGCCGCCAACCGCGGTGCCATGGAAGTGGGCGCTCCCTCTGTAGGCCTCAATATTGAGTTGCCCCATGAACAGAAGCCCAACGACTTCATCGACTTGGACAAGAGTGTGGATTTCGACTACTTCTTTGTTCGAAAAGTCATGTTTGTCAAGTACTCCCAGGGCTTTGTCGTGATGCCTGGCGGGTTTGGAACCTTGGATGAAATGTTTGAGGCCATCACCTTAATTCAAACCAAGAAGATTGGCAAGTTCCCGGTTGTATTAGTCGGCAAAGACTATTGGAAAGGCCTCATAGATTGGATGGAAAGCACGCTGGGCGGCAACCATCTGATTAGCGATGGCGACATGAACCTCATGAAACTTGTGGACAGTCCGGAAGAGGCCATTCAAGCCATCGATGACTTCTACAGCCGCTATTTGTTCAAGCCGAATTTCTAAACGCTTGCTGGCTGGCGCATTTCATTAGGCGCTGGGACCATTAAAAGGGGCTGTCCAAAACTTGGACCTTCTTCCGGTAATAGGCTTCCCCTAAGCGCACCGTTTCTCGCCCAAATCGGTGGAGTCCGATGCTCCAGATTTTGCCACCTCCGCCAAAATCAATGGTAAACACTGGCCGGTTGTTGATCAGAAAGGGATGCATGGTCATCCCAATGCACATAAAACCCTGCTGTTCTATCCGCCTCAAGGCCGATGAAAAAGGATTGACAATGGCCGCGGTTGAATGGTAACTCGACTCAAACGTCGCCCCGAGAAAGGACGTGATAGATCCTGCATCAGGCATGCCCGAACCATACCTATAGAGCGGCATCTTGAGGGCTATTTTATGCCGAATAATCTCTGCACTTCGGACTGTTTTTGCAGCACTGACCTGAAACGTAGACGCCGTGGAATATTGACTCCAAGACATCCCGATTATTGCCGCATGGTACACTTGGCTATTCTGCATAAGAACGGTTTCGCGCTTTAGCCCTGCATACCTCGCAATCACCACTTGGGAGGTGAAGGGCATGCGAACCGCCTCCCCGGAAAAAATGGCGCCTTTCGGCCCTCCAACGGTGGCAACCACTTCAAGGGGACCAGAGCGCTTTCTGCTTTGGATGGTCCAAGGGAGATGGTATTCATAGGTGAATCCCCACTGATTGCGCACGTAGTCTTTGGTCAACGACTGACCTAGGTCCAGGTCCACAAAGTGAAATGTCAAATCTGGTTTCAACTTCAAGTAGGTGGCATTAAACCCGCCCGTTCCGGGTCCCCAAGTTTTCAGGGGCAAGCCTAATTTCATATGGCTGTAGAATAGCTGGATGGGCGGGCTGAGCTTGGGGTCATTCCCAAAGAAGACATGCACCGTATCAAACGTTCCGTTGTTGTATTGAAAGGGAATGGTCGAACTCGGCTGCTGGGCCTTTAACGCAGGGCTGGAAGCAGAAACGACCAAGGCAAGTATTCCAATAATTCCCGTTATTTTCATCGCTATGAAAGTACTGTTTTTGCGCAATGCTTCGCGGCTGTTCACGCTCACACTCTTGGCCACAATGTTGGCGTCGTGTTCCGTCTATTTTTCCAAGGAATGGCGTGAAGTCAAGCCCAAATTCAGAAAGCGGTATTACCTCCCGGAGCAATCGGACAAGGTCTCAGATATTCGGTACGAAGTATTCAACGCGAAGACGGGCAAAGACATGTCTTCGCGTTTTAGAGCGAAAGAGACGCATTACTATAAGGGGAATCAAGAACTCTTACTCGTTCGCTACATCGACTTTACAGACAGCACAAAAGGCATCTTCGTCCAATCCATTTCGTTTGAAAACCAAATATTTGGACTGCCCCTGGGAACGATGGCCATGGGGAGCGTAGACATCGCAACACAGAGTTGGAACCGGCGGAACATAGATATCCCCTTTGTTACGTATGGATTGATCTTGGATTTCGCCAGCTGGATGCCTGCACTCGCTCAGGTTATTGACAAATCCTACATTTCCTTCATACGTCCTCTAGAGGTTCCCAACTATCCGGAATGGCTAAGGGACCACTTAAAAATCACGTTGAATATCCAAGAAGGCTATGAACAAACGGGCCAAGTACTGTACTACGTTCGCTAGGTCCTACATCCCCAAACAAAAAAGCCCGGCGATGCCGGGCTTCTTTATGCAAACTGCTGCCTTTTATGGTCGAAGGATGCGAATCGCACCCTCATGCCCGTCTAGGCTTCGGAAACTCAAAACATACAAGCCCTTGCTCTCTGGGAAGGGAATGGTGAAGCTCCGGTTTCGCGTCCAGGCATCGCTCCAAACTTCTTTACCATCGAGGCTAAATACACTGAGTACTAGGTTTGGGAATAGAACTTCGCCACAAACGAGCGTCCAATGATCCTCAGCGGTATTCACAGTGAAGGGGGCGGGATCGTTCTCGTCCACCGACCAAGACCAAGAGCCAATTAAGGTATCGTGCGGATACAAGCCAGACGCCAGACTGATAAATAAGCTGTCATCGCCCAAGCCTACGCCGGACATGCCCATTTGGTACTCAAAGGGGTAAATCAAGGTATCGTTGGTGGCTTGTGCAGCGCTGTATACCACGACCCCATCTGCATCTGCATACAAGGTGTCGCCACTGTTTTTCCAATAGACAAAATCCTTGGAGGTGATGTTTCCATAGGTTACGTTGGTGCCAACGGCGTAGTTAATGTGCCCCAATTGCACTTTCAAACGGCTGACTTCGGGGTATTCAGGTTCCAAGATGAAGAGGCCTTCCTCCATGTCGGAGGCCAGAATCCGGCCACTGGGCAAATAGGGATAGGCGCCCCAATTGCCAAAATAGCCCCCACCCGTAAAGGGCGACGTATCATAGTAACCTACCAATACAGGCAGTTCTGGGAATTCCGTATCCAGAGCATGGACACCAAAGGTGTAATACGAAGTCACCACCTGGTTGCCTGCCACGTGGGCATTGTGTGGAATGAGTGACGTATTAGGCTGCACTTGGTGGCGCCAGAGTTCGTCGACATTGCTCAAGTCCGAAATATCGTAGCCCGTGATGTAGCCATTGGCCACCTCGTCGGTCGTGTAAATCGTGTTTCCATCATCGCTGAGCCAACAATTGTGGGCAAAATTGCTGGGAGTCGCCCAACTGGTGACCGCCTGGGGGTTGGATTTGAGTGTGACATTGACGACCACTACGCCAGAATACAAGGCGGCCCCGTATAACGTGTCGTGGCGGGCCACCCCATCGTGGAAGTAGTGCCCATCGTACAGACCTACGGTGACGGGATTCCAAGGATCTGTGGCCACATCAATCAGGATGGCACCTCCCGCTCCGACATTGCTTCCAAACGCGTAGAGAATACCGTTCTCGTCCACAAAAAGGTTGTGCGCACGGGCTAGGGTATCCACTTGGCCATTGGCGCGGGGAACCGGAAGCTTGAGGAATTTCCAGCGGTTCTGGGCCAAACTGTCCATGTCAATAATAAGCAAACCGTTGTAAGGGGGATTGGCGCCGGAAGGCACATCGTGCACCACGTATGCATAGTGGTCCCACGTTTTGATATCGCGCCACAGGCTGTTGGTCCCGGGCACCCAAAGAGCATTACTGGGGCTAGAAGGGGTGGTTACGTCAACCACTAAGGTCCCTTTGCGGTTGCCAATGATGGCGTATTCGGTCCCGGATGCACTGTCTGCATAACCCCAAATATCCGCGCAATCCGGATCTGCCCCTGAGATGCCCCACTGTGAAACAGGGTAATGCAGCAAGGCGCGCATATTCAAGCTGTCATTGCTAGGCTGGGCGAGCGCTGTGAATCCACACAGCACCGCGGTTACCAAAAGGGTCTTTTTCATCCTTAGAATTTTAACGTGAACTGACCGTCCTCCTCTTGATCCACGTCGTCCTCGACTTCAGGCGTCGGGCTAACAGGGGGCTCGGGGCTGCGGGGCTCAGTGGTCAAATCTACCACTTCCAAGGTGATGCTCGGCGCAGGGGGCGGCACAGGAATTTCTTCTTCTGTAACGGCGGTGGGCCTTGCATCCTCCATGGAGGACTCCAAGACGGTGGGATGCGGATCAGGAGCTTTTTCGAAGTGCTCCTCTGCGGGGGACGTAGCGGCTTCTACACGCGGCTGGGAGGAAGCTCCCATCGGTTTATCCGACTCTTCCCCTGGCCCTTCAGCCGGCTCTGGGCTCAATTCCGTCGGTTCTTCGGACATGGTCCAGGCTTCGCGATGGATGAGCACATTTTTTACGGGCCACGCGGACAGCTGATTTCCCGCTGCTTTCCAGCCTTTTACGGCTATAAACTCCTGGAGATGCACTGTTTCGGCCTCTTTTTCTTTTCCCTTTACTTTCCGGAAATGAACGGAGACCTCAACATGATCTGCCGCGCTGAGGACCAAGACTTCGGACTGTGCGTGGTCTGAAATCAAATAATCCCACTGATCATTTTTGGGCTCCAAAATGCAGCGTTTGACCATGTGCTTCTCCCGTTCCCCATCATAGTAGACCAAGGCATAGGGGGCCTCTGATTCCCATTTGGCTAGGAAATAGGGGGCTTCATCAAAATGCGTCGTCAGCTCGGGGATAAAAATCCGGTAGCGTCCACTTTTCTCTACTTGGAGCAAGCGATCCTCTCCACGGAAAGCGCCTAAAAGGCGACCCCGCTCCTGATCGTTGATTTTTAGTACGGCGTCATCAAACCAAAGTTTGCGCGCAGCGAGGGTGCTGACTCCTTCGGATTTGAGCTCCACTCTTTTGATCGAATTTTTGGTCACCGTATTCCCGCGGGCGCTCCGTGAACGCACCGACAATTCGGCAAAATCCAAATCCCATTTGAGCTTCTTTAAATTGGGAATAGTACGCAAGTGTATGGTGACCGTTTCCGCTTCACCATTGGGATTGACGGACAAATAGAGCACTTGAGAACCCTTAGAGCCCTGTGTTAAATCATACTCCTTATCTCGGGTCACCCCTGTCATGGCAAAGCGCTTGACAAAGCTGGCACCCTTGGATCCATCGCGGTAGATCAGATTGTAGACGGTCCGGTCATCGCCTTTTTGGTAGACCCCGAGGTACAAAATGTCCTTGCCGACGAATTTCTTCGAATCCACCTTCGTCACTACCAAGGTGCCATCCTTCCGAATGACTAAAATGTCATCCAGGTCAGAACAATCGCACACAAACTCGTCGCGCTTCAAGCCGGTACCCATAAAACCCTCTTCGCGGTTTACGTACAACTTGGCATTGGCCATGGCCACTTTGGCTGCCACGACCGTATCGAAGCTTCGAATCTCCGTTTTGCGCTCACGTCCAGCGGCATATTTCTTCTTCAAGTTCTTGAAGTACTCGATGGTGTATTCAACCAGGTTCTCGAGGTGGTTTTTCACCTCAGCAATCTTCCCTTCCAACGAGGCCAAATGGTCGTCCGCCTTGTTGGAGTCAAACTTGGAAATCCGTTTGATCTTGATCTCCGTCAGTCGTGCGATGTCTTCTTCTGTGATTTCTCGAAGCAAATGACCGATGTGGGGCTTTAAGCCCTCCCAAATGTTCTCCAACACTTGCTCCCAGGTTTCCGCTTCTTCGATATCGCGGTAAATCCGCTGTTCGATGAAGATCTTTTCCAAGCTAGCAAAATGCCATTGCTCTTGAAGCTCGTTGAGTTGAATGTTTAGGTCCGCCCGGAGTAGGTCCACCGTGTGTTCCGTGGAACGCTTGAGCAGTTCCGAAACGCCGGTGAACAGCGGCTTATCGTCCTCAATGACGCAGCACAATGGGCTGATGGCCGTCTCGCAGGACGTAAAGGCATACAAGGCGTCTACGGTTTGATCTGGGGAAACGCCTGGGACCAGGTGAAGGACAATTTCGACGTGCTCCGCCGTGTTGTCTTCGATCTTTTTGATTTTGATTTTACCCTTGTCGTTGGCCTTGATGATGGAATCAATCAAGCTCGTGGTGGTCGTTCCGAAGGGTAGTTCCGTGATCACCAGGGTCTTTTTGTCGTCCACGGTGATTTTGGCTCGGACGCGAATTCGGCCTCCGCGCTCTCCGTCGTTGTATTGGGAAAAATCTGCGATGCCCCCGGTGGGGAAATCCGGGAGAATCTCCACTTTCTTCCCACGCAGGTGGGCCACCGAAGCGTCAATGAGCTCCACGAAGTTGTGCGGAAGGACTTTGGTGCTCAAGCCCACCGCAATGCCTTCGACCCCTTGAGCCAGTAAGAGCGGGAATTTGACTGGCAATGCCACGGGTTCGCGACCGCGGCCATCATAGCTCGCCTGCCACTCGGTGATTTTCGGGTTAAAGCCGACCTCCAGCGCAAATTTGCTCAACCGCGCTTCGATGTATCGCGGTGCCGCGGCGCTGTCCCCCGTGTAAATGTTTCCCCAGTTTCCTTGGGTATCGATCAGTAGATTTTTCTGCCCGAGCTGTACCAGGGCATCGCCGATGGAGGCATCCCCGTGAGGGTGGTACTTCATCGTCTGCCCGATCACATTGGCCACTTTGTGAAAGCGGCCATCGTCCATTTCCTTCAGAGCATGCATCAGTCGGCGCTGGACGGGCTTCAGCCCATCCATCAGGGCGGGCACGGCGCGCTCTAAAATGACATAGGAGGCGTAATCCAAGAAGTACTCACGGTACATTCCCCGAACGCGGGATTCCACCGGGCGCATCTCCTCCCCCGTTTCCGATCCCACGACCGATCCCATTTCGGGATCTACCGGCATCCGATCATCCATGGTCTACGAGGTCTTTTTCCACCTTCAGGTGGTCAATAATGAATTCCTGGCGCTCTGGGGTATTCTTGCCCATGTAGTACTCCAGCAAGGCGTCAATTTGTTCTTTTCCGAGCATGACGGGCTCCAAGCGAATGTTCTCGCCGATGAACATTTTGAATTCCCCCGGAGAGATCTCGCCCAAGCCCTTAAAGCGCGTAATCTCGGGGCGAACCCCCAATTCGGCCATGGCCGCCTGCTTCTCGGATTCGTCGTAGCAATAAATCGTCTTCTGTTTGTTCCGTACGCGGAAGAGCGGTGTTTGAAGAATGTACAAATGGCCTTCGCGGACGAGCTCGGGGAAAAACTGCAAAAAGAAGGTGATCAAGAGCAAGCGAATGTGCATGCCATCGACGTCAGCATCGGTGGCTACCACCACATTGTTGTAGCGCAGCTCTTCCAGGCCGTCTTCAATGTTCAGGGCCGCCTGCAAGAGGTTGAACTCTTCGTTTTCGTAGACTACTTTTTTGGTCAGGCCGTAACAGTTCAGGGGCTTGCCCTTTAGGCTGAAAACCGCCTGAGTCTGCACGTCGCGGGAAGCTGTAATGGAACCGGATGCCGAATCACCCTCCGTAATGAAGAGCGTGGTTTCCAAGCGCCGTTCGTGCTTGATGTCGTTGTAATGCACCTTGCAATCGCGCAATTTGCGGTTGTGCAAATTGGCTTTTTTAGCCCGTTCGCGGGCCAGCTTTTGGATTCCAGAAAGCTCTTTTCGCTCGCGCTCGGCGCGAAGAATTTTGCGCTGGATCGCTTCGGCGACAGCCGGGTTGCGGTGAAGGAAATTGTCCAGTTCCGTCTGCAGGAAGTTGGCGATGAACGTGCGCACCGTGGGACCTTCTGGACCCATGTCGTTGCTTCCCAATTTGGTCTTGGTTTGGGACTCAAAGACCGGTTCGATAACCTTGATCGAAATCGCCCCGATCACACTTTGCCGAATATCCGCCGCTTCGTACTGCTTCCCAAAGTGCTGACGCACGGTAGCGACTAAGGCCTCACGGAACGCGCTTTGGTGGGTGCCGCCTTGGGTCGTGTGCTGCCCATTGACAAAACTGTAGTATTGCTCACTCTGAGAACGTTCCGCATGGGTCAACGCCACCTCGATATCTTCCCCGCGAAGGTGAATGATCTCGTGCATGACCTCGCCGGATAGATTGTTCGCGAGAAGGTCTTTCAAGCCATTTTCGGAATAGAACTTCTCTCCGTTGAGGGTGATGGTCAAGCCGGGATTCAGGTACACATAGTTCCAAACTAGCCGCTCCACATACTCCATCTGAAAGCGGTAGTTCACGAAAATGCTGGGATCGGGGACAAAGACCACCTTGGTGCCTTTGCGGGCCGAGCTTTCGACGATGCCCGTTTCCTCCGTCAAAATCCCCCGCTCAAATTGGGCTGATTTGGTTTGTCCATCGCGGAAGGCCTGAACGGAAAATGCCGAGGATAACGCATTGACTGCCTTGGTTCCCACCCCGTTCAATCCTACGGATTTCTTAAAAGCCTTGGAATCATACTTGGCGCCCGTGTTCATTTTGGACACGACATCGACGACTTTACCGAGCGGGATGCCGCGGCCATAGTCCCGGACGGTGACGACCCCGTCGCGCACATCAATTTCGATGTGCTTTCCACCGCCCATGACAAACTCGTCTATCGAGTTGTCGACGACCTCTTTAACCAGGATGTAAATGCCATCATCGGCCGAGGATCCATCCCCCAATTTTCCGATGTACATGCCTGGGCGGAGCCGGATGTGCTCCTGCCATTCAAGGCTTCGAATATTGTCTTCGGTGTATTGGGTCGTTTCAGCCATGGGGAATGTGCGAATCTACACATTACCTCTCTGAATTCATGGCCAAAAACGTCGGTTTTATTCCACTCTAGAGGGAAGTTTTTAACAATTTTTCCCTTTGAGGGCGCGGGTTTAGACGTTAAAGCGGAAATGCATCACGTCCCCATCCTTTACGCGGTACTCCTTGCCTTCGACACGCATCTTTCCTGCCTCTTTCACCGCAGCTTCTGATTTATAATGCACATAGTCTTGGTAGGCAATGACCTCGGCACGAATAAATCCCTTTTCAAAGTCACTGTGAATGACTCCAGCCGCTTGGGGTGCGGTAAATCCTTCTTGGATGGTCCAAGCCCGTACCTCTTTCACTCCTGCGGTAAAGTAGGTCTGTAAATGAAGCAAACGGTATGCGGCACGAATCACGCGATTGACCCCTGGCTCTTCCAAGCCCAAATCGTCCAAAAACATTTGACGTTCCTCGTAGCTCTCCAGTTCGATGATGTCGGATTCGGTCGCTACGGCCAAATGCATCACACCTGCCCCTTCTTCTGCCGCCATGGCCGTCACTTGACGGACGTAATCGTTGCCCTCTTTGGCCGCTGTTTCATCTACGTTGCATACGTAGAGCACCGGCTTGTCTGTCAACAATTGGTAATCGGAAATCCACGCCGACTCTTCGTCCGTTCGCTCAAAGGCACGGACCGATTTGCCTTGTTCCAGATGCTTTTTGAGACGATCCGCCATTTCGACTTCTCGGACGGCATCCTTGGCCCCCGTCTTGGCGGCCTTTCGAACCTTGTCGATACGCTTTTCCAGGGACTCCAGGTCCTTGAGCTGCAATTCAAAATCAATCGTCTCCTTGTCGCGCAATGGATTGATGCTGCCGTCGACGTGAACAATGTTGGGGTTGTCAAAACAGCGCAACACATGCAAAATCGCATGGCACTCCCGAATGTTGCCCAAGAACATGTTGCCCAAGCCCTCGCCTTGGCTCGCACCCTTCACCAAACCGGCGATGTCGACAATTTCTACCGTGGCCGGCACGACGCGCTCCGGATCGACAATGGCTTCCAGCGCTTGGAGGCGTGGATCTGGGACATTCACCGTCCCAATGTTGGGCTCAATGGTGCAAAAAGGGAAATTGGCCGCTTGGGCTTTGGCATTGCTCAAGCAATTGAACAACGTGGATTTGCCCACATTGGGAAGACCGACGATACCGCACTTCATATTCCTGGAATTTCGGGCAAAGGTAGTCCCTGAAAGACCTTACTTTTGTGGAAGGTAAATCCTTAACCCTCTTCGAATGGCCCCTTCCATCCACGACCTTCCCTCCCAAGTACGCCGCGACATTTTGCGCATGGTGCATGCCGTGCAATCTGGACATCCAGGGGGATCGATGGGGTGTACGGAGTTTTTTGTAGCCCTCTACTTTGACGTTTTGCGTCATACGCCTTCTCCGTTCAACATGGATGGCCAAGGTGAGGACCTCTTTTTCTTATCCAATGGCCACATCAGCCCCGTTTTTTACTCGGTTTTGGCGCGTAGTGGCTATTTCTCCGTGGACGAACTGAATACATTCCGAAAACTCGACTCCCGCCTCCAAGGCCACCCCACTACGCACGAAGGACTGCCCGGGGTGCGCATTGCCTCAGGCTCCTTGGGACAAGGCCTTAGTGTCGCTGTGGGGGCTGCCCAAGCCAAGAAATTGGCGGGGGACGACCGCCTCGTTTTTACGTTGCACGGCGACGGAGAATTGCAGGAAGGCCAAATTTGGGAAGCCGCGCTCTACGCTGGGGCCAAAAAGGTCGACAACCTCATTAGCACCATCGACGCAAACGGTCAGCAGATTGACGGCTCCACCGACGAAGTCATGCCGATGGGAGACATTGGCAGCAAGTTTGCCGCATTTGGCTGGGATGTCATGCACATCCGTCAAGGCAATGACCTCGACGCCGTCCGTCAAGGATTGCGCGAAGCCATCGCAAAGACCGGCCAAGGCAAGCCCATCTGTATCGTGATGCACACCTCGATGGGCCATGGGGTCGACTTCATGGCAGGCACCCACAAATGGCATGGCATCGCCCCAAGTGATGAGCAACTCGCCTCCGCCCTCGCCCAATTGCCCGAAACCCTCGGAGACTACCCCGCCTAATGCGCTGGAGGAAACTTGCCCTCTGGCTCTTGCTCTGTCCACTGTGGCTCACCGCCCAAGTGGATTTGAACGAGTCTGAAGTTTCCACGACCCGCATTCTTTTTGTCTTGGATGCCTCCAATTCCATGTACGGACGATGGGACGAAGGAACCAAAATGGAGATTGCCCAACGGCTTATGTCCAGCATGCTGGATAGCCTATCCCAGGTGCCCAATCCCCAATTCCAGCTGGCCCTACGGGTCTATGGCCACCAAAAACCTGTTCCCCCGCAAGATTGCAACGACACCAAATTGGAGGTCGGATTTGCCTACAACAATTTGGGTCGAATCAAACAGGTGATACGCAGTCTTCGCCCGATGGGCACGACCCCTATTGCCCGCTCCATCCTTCGCGCAGACAATGATTTCCCCAAAGACTGCCCCACAGGCCACTGCCGCGATATCATCCTTTTGATTACCGATGGCGTCGAAGCCTGCGACGAAGATCCCTGCGAAGCCTCGGCTATCCTTCAGAAAAAAGGGCGCGTGCTCAAGCCATTTGTCATTGGAGTCGGCTTGGACAAGGACCTCATCAAGACCTTTGATTGCGTAGGCACGTACTACGATGCGAGCGATGAAAAAACCTTCAAAAAGGCCTTGGGGGTGATCGTCACGCAAGCCTTAGACAATACCACGGGCCAAATCAACTTGGTGGATCAATTTGGGAAGAATTCAGGGACCAATTTGCCCATCTTGTTGCGCAATTCGGCGAGTAAACTCGTAGATCGCAGCATCATTCACACCATGAACTACCACAACCAGCCTGACACCTTGCTGGTAGATCCCATTGTCAGCTACGAAGGCACCGTATACTCTATCCCCCCGCGCCCCATCCGCGAGACAGCCATGTATGCGGGCAAACACAACCACATGGCGGCCGATGTAGTCCAAGGCGGACTCAAGCTGACCATGCCCGGGCTCAAGCTCTCGCAAATGCCCCCCGTAGCAGTGGTTCGCGCCCCCGAAAATCCCGCAGACATTCTTCACGTCCAACCGTTCAATACCACGGTGACCTATATCGCAGGCTCCTACGACTTGGACATCCTGACCCTCCCGCGCATTCGCCAGCGCGTGACCCTGAAGCCTGGAACGACTCAGGAGATCACCATTCCTCCGGCTGGAGAAGTGACCATTCAACTCAAATCCTCCGGGTATGGAGCCATTTTCGTGGTAGATGGTTCCGATTGGACCTGGGTGGCCCCCTTGGATGAGCTTCAGACCCGCCAGCAGTTCTCCTTGCAGCCCGGCACCTATAAAGTCATCTATCGGCCGCGAACCGCGCAGCAAACAACCTATTCCAAAACACAAACATTCACCGTCTCACCAGGTAGTTCCACCCTGGTTCGAATCCTTTAATTTTCACCCATGCATCCTTACAAAAACTCAGGTAGTCAAGACACCCGCTCCGGATTTGGCGCAGGACTTCTCGAACTCGGTCGCACCAACCCCCACGTGGTCGCCCTCTGTGCAGATCTGACGGGATCCCTCAAAATGGACTCCTTTGCGGCCGAATTCCCTGAGCGCTTCTTTCAGACGGGTATTGCAGAGGCCCACATGATTGGCATGGCTGCCGGATTGACCATCGGAGGGAAGATTCCCTACACGGGGACCTTTGCCAACTTCTCGACCGGTCGGGTGTATGATCAGATTCGTCAGAGTGTCGCCTATTCAGGGAAGAACGTCAAAATTTGCGCCTCCCATGCGGGACTAACTCTGGGAGAAGATGGGGCCACCCACCAAATTCTCGAGGACATCGGCCTCATGAAAATGCTCCCGGGCATGACCGTGATCTCTCCATGTGACTACAACCAAACCAAGGCGGCAACCATCGCCATTGCCGAACACGACGGCCCGGTATACTTGCGTTTTGGTCGACCCAAAGTGGCCAACTTTACCCCCGCAGACAAGCCCTTCGTCATCGGCCAAGCCGATGTCCTCACTGAAGGCACGGACGTCACCATTTGCGCCAACGGCCACCTCGTTTGGGAGGCTTTAGAAGCTGCGAACGCCCTGGAAGCGGAAGGCATCCGCGCGGAAGTCATCAATTTCGCGACCATCAAGCCATTGGATTTGGACACCTTGCTGGCCTCTGTCCGCAAAACCGGCCGCGTTGTGACGGCTGAAGAGCACCAGCGCCACGGCGGACTGGGTGACTCCATCGCTCAGGCCTTGGCCATGCACCGCCCTACCCCCATGGAAATGGTCGCCGTAAACGACTCCTTCGGCGAAAGCGGCACCCCGGCCCAATTGCTAACGAAGTATGGCCTGGACGCCGCCAACATTGTGGCGGCCGCCAAGCGCGTTCTTACCCGTTAAACCTTCCGCCTGACGCGGCATCTAAATTCCATGTCCACGCATGCGGAAGCCGCCATCCACGAAGCTTGGTCGTCGCATGCCTACGACCGGGCTTTTTCGTTGATGGCCCAGCACTATGCCTCGGACTTTTATCGGACCGCCTTGCGCATCGTCCTGGACCATGCCACCGCCCAAGATGTCGTCCAGGACGCCTCGGTTAAAATGTGGCGCGCCCTTCCGAAATTTAAAGGGGACAGCAAGTTCAGTACTTGGGCCTACCGCATCGTAGTGAATGAAGCCCTAGGAGCGTTGCGCAAGTCGAAAAATATCCTCCGCAGCCTAGAGGGCGTGAATATCGGGGTCCCGGATAGTCCACACTTCGAGGCGGACCGTCTTCTCGCAGACTTGTACCGCGCCCTGGCCAACCTGCCTGAACGTCAGCGCCTCACCTTTCAGTTGCGCTATTTTGACGACAAACCCTATTCCGAAATCTCCGAAATCCTGGGCACCAGTGTCGGCGGGCTCAAAGCCAATTACCACCATGCCGTTGAGCGCATAAAAATGGAAATGCGCGAATTAAACCCTGATTATGACTTTGAATCCAATGAATAAGATGAACAAGTACGACGGTATACATGTCCCACCCGAGGCGCACCAGGACCTGGTAGCCCGCATGATGACGGCGTTGGACCTGCCCCAACAGGGAGCCGTTCCATCTTCACGTAGTCGGATACGCGCCATATCGTTGTGGGCTGCTTCGGTGGCTGCACTTTTGGCTGTGGGACTCTTTTTATTCTCCGATGGATCCCCGACCGAATCCGAAGTGTGGGTCACCGAGGACCTGGCTTGGGAAGTCTTCCAAGCAGGGGAACTGGAGCTCAGCGTGGATGAAGCCGCCGCATTGCTCGATGAATCAGAACTCAATCAACTTTTAGCCGATCTAACCTACTAAATGATGACCAGAATTATTCTCCTCTCCCTCCTAACCCTTTGGAGTGTCCTGCCCGCCATCGCCCAAGGCCCTCCCACCAATGTCCGCGAACGCGTCGAAGCCGCCAAAGTGGGTTTCATCACCCGTGAAGTCGAGCTGAGCCCAGACGAGGCGAAAGTTTTTTGGCCTGTCTACGAGGCATTCCAAACTGAATTACGCAGCGTTGAAAAAGACCCCATGGACCGCAAACCACGGGAGGTTATCACCGACGACGCGGAGGCCCTAAGGGTGCTAAAAGCCATGGAAGCCACTGCTGAAAAGCGGGAAGCCATTCGTAAAAAATACCAGAAGAAGTTCTTGGAAATCCTCCCCGCCCACAAGGTGCTCGCCTACTACCGCGCGGAGCGCGAATTTCAGCGACGCTTGTACGAGCGGCTTCGCGAGGGACGTCCCGAAGGCGATCGTTCGGTCGGCCCTCCTCCCAGATCAGGTGGCCGACGGCCCGGCGGGCCAGGTCCGCAGCGCGGATTCTAGCTTCAAGGCGTGACCATTTCAATCGCCCCGTCGGTGCAAACCCTCGGGGCTTTCCTACCTTTGGGCCATGGATCTCCGGCAACTTTTTTTGCGTCACATCGCCCCCACGACAGAATCCCCCTTGGCTTTGGCTTTTAGCCGGGCGGAAGGGGTATTTCTCTACGACGCGGAAGGCCGTGCATACATGGATTTCATCTCAGGTATTGGCGTTTCCAACATTGGCCATGGTCATCCCGAGGTCATCGCTGCCGTCCAAAAACAAGCTGCGGACTATATGCACCTGATGGTCTACGGAGAATACATTCAACAGCCTCAAGTCGGCTATGCTCAGGCCCTCTGCGCCACCCTCCATCCTTCATTGGACTGCGTGTATTGGGGAAATTCCGGGGCGGAGGCCATCGAGGGCGCCTTTAAATTGGCCAAGCGCTGGACCGGTCGCACAGAAATCTGTTCATTTCAAGGCAGCTACCACGGTTCCACCCAAGGCGCATTGTCAGCCATGGGCGATGAAACCTTTAAACGGGCCTATCGACCCTTGCTTCCCGACCACCGTATCCTGCCCTGGGCAGATGCCTCCGCCTTGGAACGCATTACTTCACGTACCGCCGCGGTCGTGGTCGAAATCATTCAGGCCGAATCGGGATACAAGCCGGTTCCTCCCGCCTATCTATCCGCCCTCCAAGACCGCTGTCGCGCCGTAGGCGCCCTGCTCATTGTCGATGAAATTCAAACAGGATTCGGTCGGTCGGGGCATCTCTTTGCGCACCAAGGGGTGGGAATCACTCCGGACATCCTATGCCTCGGTAAAGCCCTAGGTGGCGGAATGCCCTTAGGCGCCTTTATTGCCTCTCGTGAAAAAATGCAGAGCCTCGCCCAAAATCCCATGCTCGGGCATCTCACCACCTTTGGTGGGCATCCAGTTAGTTGTGCAGCAGGATGGGCGGCTTTCCGTGTTTTGCAACGTGAAGGGTGGATCGACCACGTGGCTTCCAAGGAAGCGCTCCTGCGCCGCGAACTCTCGCACCTCAGTGAAACGGGTAGGCTTTCTGGTCAAGGACTCCTTCTGGCCCTTCCCCTTGGGGATTTTGACCGCGTGCTTTCCGTCCAGCAAGCCCTCATTCAACAAGGCCTCCTCACGGATTGGTTTTTATTCGAGAATCAAGCCCTTCGCTTGGCACCGCCCTTGTCTATTTCTGAAGAAGAACTTCAGCAAGCTTGCCGCGCCATTCGCCACGCCATACCTTCATAGCCATGAGTGCAGAACGTCCTTCCTCCAATAAGCAGAAACTGGTCAAAGGCTTGATCTTCTTGTCCATTGCTTTCCCCTTCCTCTTTGCGGGTCCCGCCTTTTACTATTGGATCGGTGCGCCGGCCTTGCGGGAAGGCGCCTGGGGCTGGACCGCATTCATTGTTGTCATGATGTTTTCAGCGGCCGCCTTTGCAGTGCGCGGCATTGCCATGATTTTGGACGGATTTTTCGACCACGAATAAGGGTAACGGGCCCCCTGCTCGGTACCAACCCGCTTGCCCTTTTGGATGCCATAAAAAAAGCCGCCCCTTCGGGCGGCTTTCTTCGTTTTATGCTTGTCCCGTTGGACCCCCAAACTGAATGGGGACATGCGGTTGCTCTGTTTCCGAGATGGCTCCATGGCTCGCTTCAAAGCGCTGCACATTTTCTTCCATCGCGCGAATCAAGCGCTTGGCATGTTGGGGAGTCAGAATGACCCGTGCCTTCACGCGCGCCTTAGGTAGTCCGGGCATCATTTGAATGAAGTCCAGAACAAACTCTGAGGGCGAGTGATTGATGACCGCCAAATTGCTGTAGATACCCTCCGCCATTTCAGGCGAAAGCTCAATCTGCAATTGGTTTTCGGGCTCTGTGCTCATATCCGATTATTCCGCTGATTCAACATCCACGGCTTGGCTCGACATCATTTGCTCGTATTCGTCCTTGCTGCCTACTACAGACGTGTAGTAGCGCTTGAGGCCTGTTCCGGCAGGGATGCGGTGACCCACGATGACGTTTTCCTTCAAACCATCCAAGGTGTCGACCTTCGCAGCGATGGCTGCTTCGTTCAATACTTTGGTGGTCTCCTGGAACGACGCCGCAGATACCCATGACTTCGTTTGCAATGATGCACGCGTGATACCCTGCAAGATGAGCTTGGCCGTCGCAGACTGTGCGTCACGCGCTTGAACCAAGGCCTTGTCGGCACGCTTCAACAGAGAATTCTCATCGCGCAAGCGGCGAGAAGAAATCATCATACCTGGCTTCAGTGTTTCGCTGTCGCCGGCATCTTCCACCACCTTCTTATCGAAGATGCGGTCGTTTTCGTTGATGAAGTCAATGGTGTGCTCCAAGTGGCCTTCCAAGAAGGACGTGTCGCCCCCATCCACAATCTCCACTTTGCGCATCATCTGACGAACAATCACCTCAAAGTGCTTGTCGTTGATCTTCACGCCCTGGAGACGGTAAACTTCTTGAATTTCATTCACGAGGTACTCCTGAACCGCCGTCGGACCTTGAATGGCCAAAATATCGGCAGGGGTAATCGCTCCATCGCTCAAGGGGGATCCAGCCCGAACAAAATCGTTTTCTTGTACCAAGATTTGCTTGGACAAGTTGATCAAGTACTTGCGCTGCTCACCGGTACGGCTTTCGATCATGATTTCACGGTTACCGCGCTTGATCTTACCGTAGGACACGGTGCCATCAATCTCGGCCACGACAGCTGGGTTCGATGGGTTACGTGCTTCAAACAATTCTGTCACACGGGGAAGACCACCGGTGATGTCACCAGACTTCGCTCCCTTACGTGGGATCTTAACCAACACCTTACCAGACTTGATGTCCTCGCCTTCGTCAACCATCAGGTGTGCGCCAACAGGCAGGGTGTAATGCTTGATTTCGTTCCCTTTCTTGTCCACAACTTGAAGCATGGGAACCAGCTTCTTGTTGCGGCTTTCAGAGATGACTTTGTCTTGGAAACCAGTTTGCTCGTCGATTTCGACCTTGTACGTCACACCTTGAACGATGTCCATGTACGCAATCTTACCTGTATGCTCGGAGATGATGACCGCATTATAGGGGTCCCACGTACAAATCACGTCGCCTTTCTTCACTTTGGATCCACCCTTCACAAGGAGGGTTGAACCGTAAGGAATATTGGCAGTCATGACTGCAATGCCGGTCTTGGCATCAACCACGCGCATTTCGCCCGTACGTCCGATGACAATTTCCGCTTTCTCACCGTCTGCTCCTTCGCTGGCGACCGTACGAACCTCCTCGTATTCGAGGATGCCATCGAATTTGGCCATCAAGCTGCTGATTTCCGAAACGTTACCGGCCGTACCACCCACGTGGAAGGTACGAAGTGTCAACTGTGTTCCAGGCTCACCAATGGATTGGGCGGCGAGAACACCTACAGCTTCACCCGTTTGCACGCCTTTGGCTGTGGCCAAATTGCGGCCGTAGCATTTCGCACAGATACCGCGCTTGCTTTCACAAGTCAAGGGTGAACGAACTTCTACCGATTCAATAGGGCTCTCTTCAATCTTGTCCGCAATGATGTCAGAGATCATCTCACCCGTACGTACATACACTTCACCGGTCAAAGGATTGATTACGTTGGCCAAGGATACTCGGCCTGCAATGCGCTCCTTCAATGTTTCAACGACTTCTTCGTTCTTGCGCAAAGCCTGGATTTCCAGACCGCGAAGCGTTCCACAGTCGTCTTCATTCACGATCACGTCTTGAGCGACGTCGTGGAGACGACGGGTCAAGTAACCCGCGTCAGCCGTCTTCAAGGCCGTATCCGCCAGACCCTTACGGGCACCGTGCGTAGAAATGAAGTACTCCAAGATGGAGAGTCCCTCTTTAAAGTTCGAGATAATTGGGTTTTCAATGATCTCACCACCCGATGAACCGGACTTCTGAGGCTTGGCCATCAAACCACGCATACCGGAGAGCTGACGAATCTGCTCTTTCGATCCACGGGCTCCTGAATCCAACATCATGTAGATGGGGTTGAATCCTTGGCGGTCATTGATCAATTGGTTCATCGCAGCTTGAGTCAAACGCGCGTTCGCGTTGGTCCAAACGTCAATGACCTGGTTGTATCGTTCGTTGTTCGTGATCAGACCCATGTTGTAGTTCATCAAAATGCCCTCCACTTCTGTGTTGGCATCTGTAATGAGGCTGGTCTTGATCTCAGGAACCTGAATGTCACCCAAAGAGAAGGACAATCCACCGCGGAAGGCGTTGGAGTAACCCAAATCTTTCATGTCATCCAAGAACTTCGCAGTACGGGGTACGTCCGTGCGGGTCAAGATGCGCGCAATGATGTCACGCAATGCCTTCTTCGTCAACAATTCGTTGATGAAGCCGACCTCCTTGGGAACCACTTGGTTGAAAAGGACGCGGCCGACACTGGTTTCAATCACTTTGTAAACCAATTCTCCATTGTCGCCGTCCACGAGGGTACGCACTTTCACAATGGCGTTGAGGTCTACGCGCTTTTCATTGTATGCAATGTTCACTTCCTCCGCGGAGTAGAAGGTCATGCCTTCGCCCTTGACGGGATCTCCGGGTAGGTTGCGCTTGGCCTTGGTCATGTAGTACAGACCCAAGACCATGTCTTGTGAAGGGACCGTGATAGGTGATCCGTTGGCCGGATTCAAGATATTGTGCGAGGCCAACATCAAGATTTGGGCTTCCAAGATTGCGGCAGGGCCCAAGGGCAAGTGCACAGCCATTTGGTCACCGTCAAAATCCGCGTTGAAGGCCGTACAGGTCAAGGGGTGCAGCTGAATAGCCTTACCCTCGATCATCTTGGGCTGGAAGGACTGGATACCCAGGCGGTGAAGCGTCGGAGCACGGTTCAGAAGAACGGGGTGGCCCTTCATCACGTTTTCCAAGATATCCCACACAACCGCTTCGCGCTTGTCGATGATTTTCTTCGCAGACTTCACCGTTTTCACGATTCCGCGCTCAATCAACTTGCGAACGATAAACGGCTTGTAGAGCTCAGCAGCCATGTCCTTGGGAAGACCACACTCGTGGAGCTTCAAGTCAGGTCCGATAACGATGACCGAACGTGCCGAATAGTCCACACGCTTACCCAAGAGGTTTTGGCGGAAACGACCCTGCTTGCCCTTCAAGCTATCGCTCAAGGACTTCAAGGGACGGTTGCTTTCCGTCTTGACCGCACTGGCTTTGCGGGTATTGTCAAACAAGCTGTCGACCGACTCTTGAAGCATGCGCTTTTCGTTGCGCAAAATCACTTCAGGTGCCTTGATCTCCAACAAACGCTTCAAACGGTTGTTGCGGATGATCACACGGCGGTAGAGATCGTTCAAATCCGAGGTCGCGAAACGTCCACCATCCAAGGGCACCAAGGGGCGCAATTCGGGCGGGATAACGGGGACCACCTTGATGATCATCCACTCGGGCTTGTTCTCCAAGCGCACATTGGCGTCGCGCATGGCTTCCACCACTTGTAGACGCTTCAATGCCTCTTGCTTACGTTGTTGAGAGGTCTCACGGTTCGCGCGGTCGCGCAAATCGTACGACATGGCATCCAAGTCCAAACGCTGAAGCAACATCAACATAGCCTCCGCGCCCATTTTGGCGATGAACTTGTTGGGATCGTTGTCATCCAGGTATTGGTTCTCCATGGGCAAGCGGTCTTGGGCGTCGAGGTACTCCTCTTCGGTCAAGAACTGCATGTGCTCAAAAGGATTGCCTTCATTATCGACCGCCTCACCCGTCTGAATGACGATATAGCGCTCGTAATAAATGATCATGTCCAATTTCTTGGTGGGAATACCCAAAAGGTATCCCAACTTGTTGGGCAAGGAACGGAAGTACCAGATGTGCGCTACAGGCACCACCAAGTTGATGTGGCCAATGCGCTCACGGCGTACTTTCTTCTCCGTCACTTCCACACCACAACGGTCACACACGATGCCCTTGTAGCGGATGCGCTTGTATTTACCGCAAGCACATTCGAAATCCTTCACAGGACCGAAAATGCGCTCACAGAACAAGCCGTCGCGCTCGGGTTTGTGGGTGCGATAGTTGATCGTTTCGGGCTTCAGCACTTCACCGCTGGAGCGCTCCAAAAGGAATTCAGGAGAAGCCAATCCAATGGTGATGGAGTTGAAGCTGCCTGAGGTTTGCTGTTCGATTTTTCGCATGGTATTCTAAATGAGGTTCCCGAAGGGTCGGATTAGTCTAAGGATACTTTCAAGCCAAGGCCTTGCAACTCATGGAGCAAGACATTGAAGGATTCAGGAATACCTGGTTCAGGCATCCGGTCGCCCTTCACAATGGCTTCGTAGGTCTTCGCACGTCCAACGACGTCATCCGACTTCACCGTCAAGATTTCACGCAGGATGTTGGAGGCGCCAAACGCTTCCAAAGCCCAAACTTCCATCTCACCAAAACGCTGTCCACCAAACTGTGCCTTACCACCCAGCGGCTGCTGTGTGATCAGAGAGTACGGTCCAATAGAACGTGCGTGCATCTTATCGTCCACCATGTGGCCGAGTTTTAACATATAGATGACCCCTACCGTCGCCTTTTGGTCAAACGCCTCGCCGGAACCGCCATCATACAATTGCGTGTGTCCGAACATGGGGATGCCTGCGGCTTCCGTGTGCTGGGTGATTTCATCCAAGGTTGCTCCGTCGAAAATCGGCGTTGAGAATTTCTGACCCGTCTTCAGACCAGCCCAACCCAACACGGTCTCATAGATCTGACCGATGTTCATACGAGAAGGTACACCAAGTGGGTTCAAGACGATATCCACGGGAGTTCCGTCCTCCAAGAAAGGCATGTCTTCCTGACGTACAATCTTGGCAACGATACCCTTGTTACCGTGGCGACCTGCCATCTTATCACCTACTTTCAGCTTGCGCTTTTTAGCGATGATCACTTTGGCCATCTTCACGATACCTGCAGGCAATTCGTCTCCTACGCTGATCGTGAATTTGCGGCGGCGGTGTACACCGGCGACATCGCTCACTTTGATCTTGTAGTTGTGGAGCAGATTGTCGATGAGTTTATTCTTCTCATCGTCCGTGGTCCAGGTTCCGCCCGTCAGGTGCGTGTAGTCTTCTACCGCATTTAGCACTTTCAAGGTGAACTTGGTGCCTTTGGGGATCACCTCTTCGTTCAAGTCGTTGGTCACGCCTTGGGCGGTCTTGCCGCTGACTAATTTGGCCAACTTCTCAATAAAGGTGGTGCGGATCTCCTCCAACTGGGTGGCGAATTCCAAATCCAACGCTTCCAATTCCTCCTTGTCGCGGACACGCTGGCGCTTGTCCTTCATGCTGCGGCTGAAGAGCTTTTTGTCGATCACCACTCCACTCAAAGAGGGAGAAGCCTTCAAGGAAGCGTCTTTCACGTCACCCGCTTTGTCACCAAAGATGGCACGCAAGAGTTTCTCTTCTGGAGAAGGATCGCTTTCCCCTTTCGGCGTGATTTTACCAATGAGGATGTCGCCCGGATTGACTTCAGCTCCGACACGGATAATACCGTTTTCGTCCAAGTCTTTCGTCGCTTCTTCACTCACGTTGGGGATATCGGCGGTCAATTCCTCCATGCCCAACTTGGTGTCGCGCACGTCGAGTGTGTATTCGTCGATGTGGATGGAGGTAAAGATGTCTTCGCGGACAACGCGCTCGTTGATCACGATCGCATCCTCGAAGTTGTACCCCTTCCAAGGCATAAAGGCCACCAATAAGTTGCGGCCCAAAGCCAATTCACCGCCTTGTGTGGCATAACCCTCACAAAGAACCTGGCCCAAGTCCACGCGCTCTCCCGCCGAAACAATCGGCTTCAAGTTGATCGTGGTGCTTTGGTTGGTCTTCAAGAATTTGGTCAATGGGTAGGACTTTGTGGCCGGCTCGAAGCTGACCAATTCTTCGTCCTCCGTGCGATCGTATTCGATCACAATTTCATTGGCGTCCACGTAGCGAACCGTACCAGGCCCTTCCGCATTCACCAAAACGCGCGAGTCGTGGGCCACTTGACGTTCCAATCCGGTTCCCACAATCGGGGCCTCGGGGCGGAGCAAGGGCACCGCCTGGCGCATCATGTTTGATCCCATCAACGCACGGTTGGCGTCGTCGTGCTCCAAGAACGGAATCAAAGAAGCCGAAATCGAAGCGATCTGGTTGGGGGCTACGTCCATCAAATCGACTTTCGCGGGCTCTACAACGGGGAAATCGCCCTCGTCGCGTGCTTTGATTCGATCGTTGACAAACGTGCCATTTTGGTTCAATGGGGCATTCGCCTGGGCAATGACTTTCGCCTCCTCTTCCTCGGCAGAGAGGTACAAGGGAGCGGAGCTCAATTTCACTTGACCGTCCTCTACTTCGCGGTAGGGTGTTTCGATGAAGCCCATGCTGTTCACCTTCGCGTAGACACAGAGAGAAGAAATCAAACCGATGTTGGGTCCTTCTGGCGTTTCAATGGGGCAAAGGCGTCCGTAGTGAGTGTAGTGGACGTCACGAACTTCGAAGCCGGCGCGTTCGCGGCTCAAACCACCGGGTCCGAGAGCGGACAGACGGCGCTTGTGCGTGATTTCAGACAAGGGGTTTGTCTGGTCCATGAATTGGCTCAGCTGATTTGTTCCAAAGAAGGAATTGATCACTGAACTCAAGGTCTTAGCGTTGATCAGGTCGATTGGCGTGAATACCTCGTTGTCGCGCACGTTCATTCGCTCACGGATGGTACGAGCCATGCGGGCTAAGCCCACACCAAATTGATTGGCCATTTGCTCACCTACCGTTCGAACACGGCGGTTAGACAAGTGGTCGATGTCGTCGATCTCGGCCTTTGAGTTGATCAACTCAATCAAATACTTGATGATCGAGATGATGTCCTGCTTGGTCAATACCTGCTTCTCCTTCTCGATTTCGAGATTGAGTTTCTTGTTCAAGCGGTACCGGCCTACTTCACCCAAGCTATAGCGCTGCTCGGAGAAGAAAAGTTTGTCAATGATGCCCCGCGCGGTCTCCTCATCCGGTGGTTCAGCATTGCGCAGTTGACGGTAGATGTGCTCCACGGCCTCGATTTCCGAGTTCGTGGGGTCCTTCTGCAACGTATTGTAAATGATGGAGTATTCTCCCTCAATAATATCTTCTTTATGCAACAAAATCGTCGCAACTTCCGCCTCCAAGATCATGTCGACATGCTCCTTCTCCAGGATGGTGTCGCGATCGAGGATCACCTCGTTGCGTTCGATGGATACTACTTCTCCGGTATCTTCATCCACGAAGTCTTCGATCCAGCTCTTCAAGACACGCGCCGCCAATTTGCGGCCGACTGTGCGCTTGAGGCCTGCCTTTGAAACTTTCACTTCTTCGGCTAGGTCAAAAATCTCCAAGATGTCCTTGTCGCGTTCGTATCCGATCGCGCGGAAAAGAGTGGTTACGGGCAACTTCTTTTTCCGGTCGATGTACGCGTACATGACGTTGTTGATGTCCGTAGCAAATTCAATCCAGCTACCCTTGAAGGGGATGACACGTGCCGAGTACAACTTGGTGCCGTTCGCGTGGAAGCTTTGGCCAAAGAAGACACCGGGCGAACGGTGCAGCTGAGAAACAATTACACGCTCGGCTCCGTTCACAATGAACGTACCGCGTGGGGTCATGTAGGGAATGGTTCCCAAGTACACATCCTGGACGATGGTTTCAAAGTCCTCGTGTTCGGGGTCCGTACAGTAAAGCTTGAGACGTGCCTTGAGAGGTACGCTGTAGGTCAGCCCGCGCTCGATGCATTCCATCTCGCTGTAACGGGGGGGATCTACGAAATAATCAATGAATTCCAGTACAAACTGGTTGCGGGAATCCGTAATGGGGAAGTTTTCATTGAAGGTCTTAAACAAGCCTTCATTCGACCGATTTTCCGGTTTGGTATCGATCTGAAAAAAATCCCGGAACGACTTGATTTGGATATCAAGAAAATCCGGGCAATCCGCCTGTGCGAAGGTTGAGGAGAAATTGATTCGCGATTGAACGTGCGCCATGGAGCTCGACAGATTGATGAATATGATTTGAAATACGAAAAGGTTTAGGCCTTGAAACAGCGTTTCAAGGGCCTAAACCTGAGTGGTTGACAGGGCTCTTACTTGAGCTCTACTTCAGCACCAGCCTCTTCAAGTTGCTTCTTGAGGGCTTCTGCTTCGTCTTTGCTAACGCCTTCCTTGATAGGAGCAGGAGCAGCATCAACGGCGTCCTTCGCTTCTTTCAAGCCAAGTCCAGTCAATTCTTTAACGACCTTCACGACGGCCAACTTAGAAGCGCCAGCGCTCTTAAGGATTACGTCGAAAGAAGATTTCTCTTCAGCAGCAGCTTCGCCACCGCCAGCAGCGGGAGCAGCTACAGCTACAGCCGCAGCAGCGGGCTCGATGCCGTATTCTTCTTTGAGGTAGTTTGCGAGTTCATTAACTTCTTTCACGGTCAGGTTGACCAAAGAGTCTCCGAGGTTTTTGATATCAGCCATTTTGGTTGAGTTTGAGATTTCTAATTAAAATGCACGTAGTTGGAAGCGTGAGTGCGTACAGGGGTTAGGAATTGCGCTCTTCCAGCGCCTTGATCAAACCAGCGATGGTTTGACCACTGCCAGCCTGGAGGCCCGAAACAACATTCTTGATTGGGCTCTGCAACAACAGGATAACGTCCCCAATCAATTCGTTCTTCGACTTCAAGCTAGTCAATGCATCAAGCTGAGTGTCGCCAATGAAAATGGCTTCCTCGACATAGGCTCCCTTCAAGATGGGCTTGGGGCTCTTCTTGCGGAATTCCTTGATCAATTTAGCGGGGGCATTGCCTGCCTCAGCCATCATGATGCTTGAGTTGCCCTTGAGGACGTCCGAGAGCTCACCAAAATCCTTGGTGGAGCGCTCCATGGCCTTCTTCAAGAGGGCGTTCTTGACCACGGTCATTTTGATGTCGGCTTTGTGGCAGGCACGACGCAAGTTGCTCGTGTTTTCTGCATCCAATCCGGCAATGTCCGTGATGTACACCGTTGCGGTAGATTCTAGCGCAGCGGTGAGATCTTCGATGAGTTGATTCTTTTCTTCGCGGGTCATAGGACTATCGCATTAGGCGTTTTTCGCTTCAACGGGAACACCAGGGCCCATGGTAGGGCTCAATGTGATGCTCTTGATATAGGTACCCTTGGCAGAGGTAGGCTTCAAACGAACCAAAGTCTTGATGACTTCATCCGCATTTTCCTTGATTGCCTCGGCTGTGAAAGACACCTTGCCGATTCCGGCGTGTACGATGCCATAACGGTCCACCTTAAAGTCAATTTTACCAGCCTTCACTTCTGCAACCGCTTTGGCTACATCCATGGTGACCGTACCAGACTTGGGGTTGGGCATCAATCCACGGGGGCCGAGAACACGGCCCAAGGGACCGAGTTTGCCCATCGCAGCGGGAACGGTGATGATGACATCGATGTCCGTCCATCCGCCCTTGATTTTATCCAAGTACTCGTCCATACCGACGAAGTCTGCACCCGCTTCTTTCGCTTCAGCCTCCTTATCAGGAGTTACCAAGGCCAAAACACGGATGGACTTACCTGTACCGTTTGGAAGGCTAACCACACCGCGAACCATTTGATTGGCTTTACGGGGATCTACGCCCAAACGGACTGCCAAGTCGACAGATCCATCAAATTTGGTGGTGCTCACTTCTTTGACCAAGGCAGACGCCTCATCCAAAGAATACAATTTGCCGGGAACAATTTTATCCTCAGCGGCCTTTTGCTTTTTTGTCAATTTTGCCATGATTCTGAGGATTAATTGTTGCTCGGTTTCGTTCCGGTTACGGTTAAGCCCATGCTTCGAGCCGTTCCCGCGACCATTGACATCGCCGAGTCCATTGTGAAGCAATTCAGGTCTACCATTTTATCTTCAGCAATCGCTTGAACTTGAGCCCAAGTAACCTTACCGACTTTCTCGCGGTTAGGTACTCCGGATCCGCTCTTAAGCTTCGCCGCTTCCAATAATTGAACAGCCACTGGGGGTTGCTTTACGATGAAATCAAAAGACTTGTCTGTGTATACCGTAATAACAACGGGCAACAGCTTGCCTTGCTTTTCCTGCGTACGTGCATTGAACTGCTTGCAGAATTCCATGATGTTGACACCCTTCGCACCCAAGGCAGGACCTACGGGAGGTGAAGGGTTTGCGGCACCACCACGAACTTGCAGCTTGATCATCGCACTGATTTCTTTCGCCATATTCTGTTGTTCGTATTTGCTTTATTTGACAGCTTGTTGTGTTCGTTCGCAGTTGGAAGCTCTGCTTCAGAACGGACGGGAGCTCACACCGTTTTAACTTTCTTTTTCGACTTGCATGAAGCTGAGCTCAAGCGGCGTGCGGCGGCCAAAAATTTTGACCATCACTTCCAGCTTGCGCTTGTCTTCGTGAATTTTTTCAATAGAGCCAACGAAATCGCGGAAAGGACCGTCGATAACCTTGACTGATTCGCCCAAAACGAAGGGAATCGAAACCTGCTCGGCCGATTCCGCCAATTCGTCGACCTTGCCCAACATGCGATTGACTTCGCTGAGACGCAAGGGAGTGGGTTCGCCGCCTTTGGTCTCACCCAAGAAACCAATGACGCCGGGGATATTTTTGAGGGTGTGAACCAACTCACCAGTCAACACGGCTTCAACCATGATGTAACCTGGGAAGAAATTGCGCTCCTTGAGCACTTTCTTGCCGTTGCGGATTTGGTACACTTTTTCGGTTGGAATCAATACTTGACCCAACAAGTCAGACATGCCCGTACGGGCCATCTCCGTCTCAATGTAATGCTTGGTCTTGGTTTCCTGGCCACTAATAGCCCGAACCACATACCATTTCATTCCTTCGTTTACACTCATCAGATTACGCAAAGAGGGTATATACGAAGTCAAACACTTGGGTAATCACTTTGTCCATGGCAAAAATGGCCAAAGCAAAAACCAACGAACCCGCAATCACCACAAGGGTGCTCTTTTGCAAGCTGATCCATGTAGGCCAAGTCACGCGGTGCATGAACTCGGAGTAGGAGTCTTTGAGATATTGACGAATAGTTTCCATGGGATTCCCTAGGTTAAACGTTGATTGCACGGGTGGAGAGATTCGAACTCCCATCAATGGTTTTGGAGACCACTATTCTACCCTTGAACTACACCCGTAGATGGAAAAAGGCATCCCGGAAAATCCGGGATACCTTACTTCCTTCTTTGATGTACAATTACCCGATGATCTCGGTAACTTGACCAGCACCTACGGTGCGACCACCTTCGCGGATAGCGAAGCGGAGACCCTTGCTAACAGCAACGGGAGCGATCAAGTTTACGTCGATAGACAAGTTGTCACCAGGCATAACCATCTCAACTCCAGCGGGGAGCATGATTTCGCCCGTAACGTCTGTCGTACGGAGGTAGAACTGGGGACGGTACTTGTTGTGGAAAGGAGTGTGGCGACCACCTTCTTCCTTCTTCAAGATGTAGACCTCAGCCTTGAATTTGCTAGCAGGCTTCTGTGAACCTGGCTTGCAGATTACCATACCGCGGCGGATGTCCGCCTTGTCGATACCGCGCAACAACAGACCTACGTTGTCACCTGCTTCACCGCGATCCAAGATCTTACGGAACATTTCAACACCTGTAACGGTAGAAGTCAATTTCTCGTCACCGAAACCGATGATATCCACTGCGTCACCAGTCAAGGCAACACCCGTTTCGATACGACCGGTAGCAACCGTTCCACGACCCGTGATGGTGAATACGTCTTCGATAGGCATCAAGAAAGGCTTGTCGATTTCGCGCTCTGGCTCCTCGATCCACGCATCAACAGAGTTCATCAACTCCATGATGGTGTCTACCCACTTCTGCTCACCGTTCAAACCACCGAGGGCCGAACCTTGGATCACAGGCGTGTTGTCGCCGTCATACTTGTAGAAAGTCAACAAGTCACGGATTTCCATTTCAACCAACTCGAGGAGTTCCTCGTCGTCGACCATGTCCACTTTGTTCATGAACACCACGATACGGGGTACACCAACCTGGCGAGCCAAAAGGATGTGCTCGCGGGTCTGAGGCATAGGACCGTCCGTAGAAGCCACAACCAAGATTGCGCCGTCCATTTGGGCAGCACCCGTTACCATGTTCTTTACATAGTCAGCGTGACCAGGGCAATCCACGTGAGCATAGTGGCGGGCAGCCGTTTCATACTCTACGTGAGCTGTGTTGATCGTGATACCACGCTCTTTTTCTTCAGGAGCTGCGTCGATAGAATCGAAGCTACGCGCCTTAGAAAGACCTGCATTCGCCAATACCGTAGTGATGGCGGCCGTCAGGGTTGTTTTACCGTGGTCAACGTGACCGATGGTACCGATATTCAAGTGCGGCTTGTTCCGCACGAAATTCTCCTTTGCCATTTGTTTTAAGATTAAGTGATTGAACCCAAAGAAAGAAGTCGTTGATTGAGCCAATGAGGGGAATTGAACCCCTGACCTTTTCCTTACCAAGGAAACGCTCTACCCCTGAGCTACATCGGCTGATGTGTCATGAGCGGAAGACGGGGTTCGAACCCGCGACCCTCAGCTTGGAAGGCTGATGCTCTACCAACTGAGCTACTTCCGCGTTTGTGTTGTGGGAGTGGATGGACTCGAACCACCGATGTCTTCCGACGACAGATTTACAGTCTGCTGCAATAGCCACTATGCGACACTCCCAAATTTGATATGCCCTAAAAGATTGACGTAATGCTTGGTTGAGCTTCGAGCCAGCAGAGGGACTCGAACCCCCGACCTACTGATTACAAATCAGTAGCTCTACCAACTGAGCTATGCTGGCAAAAAGTAAAGGACAAGCGGTCCCAAGCAGTGCGTCAAAAAAGAACGTTGCTGCATAGCAGCTTTCCCGCTATTTTCAAACGGACTGCAAATGTAGAAAATAAAAGGATGTCTACAAGCGGTCTCTAACGCTTTTTCGCAGACAAGTTTTTCCCCTTGCTGCGCTTGACGATTCGGCGGAGTGCCAACATGGCTAAACTCACCGATTTCTCAAAGGTCTTGGCCTCCTTTTTCACCACTACTTCCTTGCCAGGTAGATGAATGCATACTTCGGCAATCTTGTTTTCATGCATGTGGTTGTTGTCCAAGCGCAAGAAGACCGTGGCTGCGGATACGCGGTTCGAGACCTTGGTGACCGTTTCTACTTTGGACTGGATGTAGGAAAGAAGGCGCTCGCTGGCTTTGAAGTGAACGGAATGGACTGCAACATTCATGAGACAAGAATTTTACCTGCACCCTATCGGCCTTTGGGATGCGATTGATGATATACACGCTTTAACTGCTCCATGGAAGCATGCGTGTATATCTGCGTGGCCGACAAATTCGCGTGACCCAAGAGGCTGCGAATCGCAGATAGATCTGCTCCCATGTCTAGCAAATGCGTGGCAAACGTATGCCGCAAGATGTGCGGACTCTTTGTCTCGACGGTGCTAGTCCTTTGAAGATACGAATGAACGACGCGGTATACAAGCCTTGGAGACAAGGATTTTCCCGAATCCGAGGAAAAAACGGGAGCACTCGGCCCCAGCAAGGGCCACACGAGCAGATATGCGCCATAGGCCTCCGCCCAGGCAGGCAGCACGGGCAACTGACGTTCTTTGTTTCGCTTGCCCACCACCCGGATCGTGCCTTCTCGCACATCTACGTCGCTGTGCTTAAGGCCGATCAACTCCGCCCGTCGCAGTCCAAACGCATACAGGGTAAAGAGCAAGAATTGATCGCGCTGGCCTTCCCGGGTAGCAGGGAAGAGGTTGGGATCCAGCAGGGCTTCCACTTCATCGGTAGTCAGCGCACGAACTAAGCGCTTTTTTTCCTTGAGCGCCGGAATGCCCAGCGCCGGATTGCGTGCCGCCCCGGCGGACTGCTCGGCAAACCGATAGAATGAACGCAAGGTCGAGAGCTTGCGGTTGACGGAACGGGCATCCATGCCCCGATCAACCATGTTGGCGACCCAGGCCCGTACGTGGCTTCGGTCGGCCTCGAGAAGGTCCTCCAGGCCGACATGCCATTCCAAGAACACCACCCATTGGCCCATGTCCGAAACATAGGCCTCCACCGTCGCGGGGGACAGGCGCCGCTCGAGGGCGAGGTATTCAGCATAGGATTCAAGCATGAGGGACGGATCAAAAAAAAGCCCCGAGAAGATAGAACTTCTCGGGGCAGTATCGAATAGGGAACCGGATTATTCGGCTTCCTTGATGCGCAAATTCTGCACGTAGGCCGCTTTGATAAATTCTTCGCGACGGGAAATGGAGGGTTTGGTAAACGCTTGGCGCTTGCGCAATTGGCGCATCGTCTGCGTACGGTCAAACTTCCGCTTGTAACGCTTGAGCGCGCGGTCGATGCCTTCTCCTTCTTTAACTTGAATAACTAACATACTTGAGTCACCTCCTTTCTTTAGGGTGGCAAATGTAGTGCAAATTACCACACGCCCCTATCCTCTATCTCAATTTCCCGGCGCGCGAAGAAGGAAGTACTTCGGGATCCAGCTCTGCTGTACCGAATCAAAGGGGGCCAAGGCAAAGACCTCTTCCCAAGTGCGCAAGGGGCGAATGCGCGATTGATAGCGGTGAACAGATTGAATTTGGGCCGAGCGCCAAAGCGGGTGGGCATACCACGATTCCAATTCCAAGTCGGGCAAGGCCTGACGCGGTGGGACGACCCACTCCCATCTCCAGCGCGTGTCCAACCAGTCCTCCTTTGCGGCGATGGCCGAATCCATCCCTCCCCAGCGTGCTCTTTGCGTGATAAAGCGATCCGCTTTCCACTGCGGCCAATACCCAGCAAGCCATTTGGCCGAAACCGTATCACTCCGAACGAACGCAGGCACGGATACCGTGCGCATCGAATCCCGAGCATAGGACTTCCAGGAACGAGGGTTTTGACGCCGGTACGGGGGCGGCTCCCGCCAAATGGTCGAATCCTCCAGGCCGGCCTCCGCCTCCCAAGCCACCCACCCTATCCAGGAAGGTTCTCGGTTTCGTTGGTACCTATTTAAAATGAAAAGGGCGAGGAAAATCCCCGCCCAAGCCATTGTGGTAAACCATTCCGTTCGCCTCATTCCAAATCGTTGTCCTCGAAGGAGTCAGGTTCGGGCTTCGCCGGCGTGCGGAGGACCTTTAAGAAGAAATATCCCGTGATGCAGGTTACGGTGACCTGCGTGATCACCATCATCCAAAAAGCGCTTGTACTCATGATTCGTTCTGTGTTCGGTTCATAGAGGCACGCCATACGAGCGCGCAGATAAAGACAAATAGGCCGATCAGCATGAACCGGGCAAGATGAATGTAAAAAATATCATTCAAGAAGGATCCCGACGCGATGGGTTGGCCTGCTGTAATGACTTCGCCAGAGCGCACCATCGGGGCTTGATCCTCCTCGGTGAAGACATACATGGCGGCGATTTCCTCCGGAGCATCTGTTTCATGTACAATCACCGCGAAGCCTTCTTCCTGAGTTTGAAGTTCCACCACTCCGGCATGCTCGGTTTCAAAGTGGTCCGCAAAGGATTCCCGGTTGTAGGGACGGCTCATGTTCATAGCCCGCCCGATGATGGAACCTTCATCGAGCTCCCAGCCATTTTCCAGGGCGTTGGCGTAGTCGTTGTTCTTGGGAGTAATGAGGCTCATCACGAAAATGACCAAAAGAATCGTGGGCGTGATGTACTTAATGATAGGTTTGTAGATGCGCGGGAGGGTGATGTCCGAGCCCGCGTTGATTTCATCCCAGCCTTTATCGATCCCAAAAATCCATGAGAAGAGAATGGATTCGGCCAGCGCAAAGATGACAATGCCCACCGTGGCGCCCCAATAATCGTATTGGTCGAAGACGCCCTCGTTAAAGAAGAACACCGTAGGCAGTCCCATCACCAAGGTGATCAGTCCAAAGGTGATGGCGGACTTCTTGATGCTAAACCCAAATTCATCCTGCATGAAGCCCATCCATGGTGTGCCCATAGCCAAGGAGCTAGTGATGCCCGCAAAGAAGAGCAAGCCAAACCACATCACGCCGGCGAGCGTGCCCAAGGCGACACCCCACTTTCCGAAGAGGAAGGGCATGGTTTGGAACGCCATGGAGAATCCGGCATTCTCTTTGACCCAGTCCAGTCCCAAATACCCGACGGCAATAGGGATCACAATGGACGCTCCGAGGACAATTTCGACGAAACCATTCATCCAACCGGCAGTCATCGCATTGAGGGCGATGTCATCCTTTGGGCGAACGTAGGCTGCGTAGCAATGTATGGTTCCCATGCCGACGGAGAGGGTGAAGAAGATTTGGCCTGCTGCGGCCAACCACACATTAAAGTTGGTCAAGGAGTCAAATTGCGGTTCCCACAAGAAGTTGAGACCCAGGGTGGAATCGCAATCCAAGCATCCCTCTGATGCCCCGGAGGTGCCAAGCGTCAAGGCGCGAATAGCCAAGAAGACACCAAAGAGAATCAGCATAGGCATCCCGATTTTCGCCACTTTTTCCACCCCACCTTTTAAGCCTTTGGAGAGAATCCAGGTATTGAGCACGAGACAAAGCACGTAGAAGAAAACCGCTTCGTAAGGAATGCCCAGGGTGTTTTGAGAAATGTCCACATACGTGGTAAAGAAGGCCGCCACCTCCGTTTGGCTCATACCGGTAAAAGTTTGGGCCAAGGAGTGGAAGACATAGGACAACGTCCAGCTTTCGATGTAGCAATAGTAGGCCGCCACCGCGATGTTGGTGTAAATCCCGAATACGCCGAAGTAGCGCCAGAATTTGCGCCGTCCCATCGAGCCAAGGATAAAGGGCGTGGAGTGGTTGCCCGACTTTCCGCCATAGCGGCCAGAGGACCATTCAATCCACAGCAGTGGGATACCCATCAGCAGGAAGCAAACGAGGTAGGGAATGATAAAGGTACCTCCCCCATTTTGGACGGCTTGTACCGGGAATCGAAGGAAGTTTCCTAGTCCCACGGCATTTCCTGCCATAGCGAGGATGAGGCCCACCCGTGAACCCCATGATTGTGTTTCTGAACTCATGTTTTTTGGATATCCCTCAAATATAGGGAATCACATCTAAGACCTCTTGCAAAGTATGGGGGGCGAAGCCTAAATCTTTTTGGGCCTTCCGAATGTCAAAGCCCGTAATGGGGGGGCGCTTGGCAGGCTGCCCCAAGGTGGTGCTGTCTACCCGGTCCATCAGGCTAGCGTCATAGCCGCCATGGGCCGCTACCCGCTCCACCAGAGCATAGATCGTCATCGTTTCCGGGCCGGAAAGGTGGTAAATGCCCGTGGCGCCTTTTTCGGCGATGAGCAAGCATCCTTCCGCTAAATCCATGGACCATGTCGGGCTCCGAACTTGGTCATCGACCACGCGAATGCGTTCTCCACGTTGAAAAGCCCCACGTGCCCACAAAATGATGTTGCTTCGGCTCAAACCCGGCACGTAGCCGATGACGAGCACGGTGCGTGCGATGGACCACGGACAGGTGGCCGCCCTCACGAGCGCCTCCGCATCGGCTTTGGATTGCCCATACACCGACAAGGGATGGGCCGGAGCCTCTTCAGAGTATGGACCCGCCGTCCCGTCAAAAATGAAGTCTGTGCTGATAAAAATGAGATGCGCCCCAACTGCTTCGCAGGCCGCAATGCAATGGGCCGTCGCCTCCACATTAAGCTGATGGCAAAGGTCCGGTTGAAGCTCGCAATCATCTACTTGGGTCATCGCCGCCCCGTGGATCACCACATCGGGGCGAAAGGCGGCAAAGGCCCGCGCATAGTCTTCGGGGGACGTCGTATCCAGGACTTCGTACTCGGCTCCTTGCAAATCGCCTCGAGCCACCCCACGACCGGTCGCGCAGAGGTCAAAGCGACCCTGGTTCGCATGCAAGAGGGATTGGCCCAATAGACCATTCGCTCCCGTGATGAGGATGCGCTTTTTCATACTTCGTCGGGCCAATGGGTTTGCATATCCGCCACCAAGCGCTCTGCCTCGGCGGCAGCAGCTTCCGCAAAATCATCCCCAGCACTGGCATAGAGAATGCCCCGGGAGGAATTAATCAGGAGGCCCAGATCACCGGATATCGCCCCTGCGCGCATGACTTCTTCAACCGTTCCGCCTTGGGCCCCGACACCGGGAACCAAGAAGAAGTGCTCGGGAAGTTGAGCCCGGACTGAAGCGAGGCCTTCGGGGCGGGTCGCACCGACGACGACCATCCACTGCTCCGGAGACATCCAAGCGCGGTAGGCATCCAAGACATGGGCATAGAGCGGACGGCCATCAGCCATGGACTGAAGCTGAAAATCGTTGGCCCCGGGGTTGCTCGTAAGGCCCAAGGCGATGCCCCATTTTCCGGGTAGCGCAAAAGGCTGCAAGCTATCCTGGCCCATGTACGGAGCCACGGTGATGGCATCAAAGCCCAGTTCATTCAGAATACCCTGGGCGTACTTCGTGGCGGTATTGCCAATATCGCCTCGCTTGGCGTCGGCAATGCTCAAATGATGGGGGTAGCTGCGTAAATGATCGGCCACCCGAGCCAAGGCCTGCCAACCCCCAACCCCCAGGGCTTCGAAAAAGGCCAAATTTGGTTTGTAGGCCACGGCATAGGGCGCGGTGGCATCAATGATGGCACAGCAAAAATCGGCCAAGCCCTCGGCCGTGCGGGGAAAATGCGCCGGCATTTTGTCCATGTCTGGATCCAATCCGACGCAGAGGACGGATTTCTTCGCTTGAATTTGGGCAATCAATTGGGCTCGTGTCATTCTCCACTTCCTTCTTTGAGGCGCTCCGCATTCTCTGCCATGCGCAATTCATCCATAAACTTACCGACTTGGCCATTCATGACCTCCGTCAAATTGTATAGGGTCAAACCAATGCGGTGATCGGTGACACGACCTTGGGGGAAATTGTACGTCCGGATTTTGGCCGAACGGTCTCCCGTGCTCACCAAAGTCTTTCGTTTCTGGGCCACTTCCGCATCTTGGGCAGCCCGTGCTTGGTCCCAAATTCGGGCCCGAAGAACGGTCAGCGCCCGGTCATAGTTTTGGTGCTGGGAGCGGCCGTCCTGGCATTCCACGACCAACCCCGTGGGAAAGTGGGTCAAGCGAACGCCGGATTCCGTCTTGTTGACGTGCTGCCCTCCTGCTCCACTCGAGCGGAAGGTATCCTTGCGGATGTCCACATCCCGGATTACCACGTCCAATTCATCCGCTTCCGGCAGGACAGCCACCGTGGCGGCCGAGGTATGGACGCGCCCTTGTGACTCCGTGGCGGGTACGCGCTGCACCCGGTGGACACCGGACTCGTATTTTAGGGTGCCGTACACGTCTTCCCCCCGAACTTGAATGCTCGCTTCCTTGTACCCACCAGCCGAGCCTTCTGTCGCGCTCAAGAGTTCATAGGTCCAACCGCGCTCTTCGATGAAGCGGAGGTACATGCGCAGGAGTTCGCCGGCGAAAAGGCCTGCTTCATCGCCCCCGGTACCTGCGCGAACTTCCAACACGGCGTCCTTGGCGTCCTCTGGATCTTTGGGTATTAGAAGTTGCTGGATTTCGGTGATCAGGGCTTCGATGGCCGGCTGAATGGCCGAAAGTTCCTCGTGCGCCATGTCGCGCATTTCCGGATCTTTTTCAGTGGCAATCAGTTCTTTGGCTTCCGCCAATCGGCCCGTCAATTCCTCATATCGCTGGCGTGCTTCCATCACGGCCTGCAAGTCTTTAAACTCGCGATGGAGTCGGACAAAGCGTTGTCGATCCGCGGCAAGTTCAGGCTGCATGAGTAGGTCATTGACCTCCTCGTAGCGCACGTGGATCGCATCGAGCTTCCGGAGTAAATCCATGGCTTAGGCGGTATAAATCTGCCAGCCATCCGGGGCCTTGAGGTGGACCTCCGGCGTAGGATGGGGTTCAACTCGGCCAATAATTTGGGCTGCCACGCCAAACTCCTCGGCGATGCGAATGGCCTCCTGTGCGTGGGCGGGATCCAAATAGATTTCCATGCGGTGGCCCATGTTGAACACCCGGTACATTTCACGCCAAGATGTATTGGACTCGGATTGAATCAACTTAAACAGGGGCGGGATGGGAAAGAGGTTGTCCTTGATAATCTTGCCTTGTGTGGCAAAGTGCAGCACCTTGGTTTGAGCGCCGCCTGAACAATGGACCATTCCCCCGATGTGCGGTCGAAGGGTCTGGAGGAGCGCCACTATAATGGGGGCATAGGTCCGGGTAGGCGACAAGACGAGTTTGCCGGCGTCCAGTGGGCTGCCCGCGATGGCATCCGTCAAGGATTTGGTACCCGAATAGACCAAGGAGGGATCGATTTCGGCGTCAAAACTTTCGGGATAGCGCTCCGCCAAAAGGTGGTGGAAGACGTCGTGGCGGGCCGAGGTCAGTCCATTGGACCCCATGCCTCCGTTGTATTCGTGCTCGTAGTTCGCTTGACCATAGGAAGACAAGCCCACGATGACCTGACCAGGCGCAATGCCGGCATTATCAATCACCTCATCGCGGCGCATACGTGCGACCACGGTACTGTCCACAATGATGGTTCGAACCAAGTCGCCTACATCCGCAGTCTCGCCTCCTGTAGAGCGAATATCGACGCCGTTGGCGCGCAAATCCGCCAAAACGGACTCGGTTCCCTCAATGAGGGCCGCAATCACTTCGCCAGGAATGCGGTTTTTGTTTCGGCCGATGGTGCTGGAAAGCAAAATAGGTCCCGTCGCGCCCACACAGAGGAGGTCATCCACGTTCATGATGACGGCGTCTTGGGCAATGCCGCGCCAGACGGAGAGGTCACCCGTCTCTTTCCAGTACATGTAGGCAAGCGAGGACTTTGTGCCGGCGCCATCAGCGTGCATCACCAAGCAATGCTCGGGGCTGCCGGTCAAATCATCCGGTACAATTTTACAGAAGGCCTTAGGGAAGAGCCCTTTGTCGATGTGCGCAATGGCTTGATGAACTTCTTCTTTGCCCGAGGACACCCCGCGGCCTGCATACCGTGCGCTTTGCTCCATACCGCAAAGGTACGATGCTCGGCTTACTGAATGCGGATGTAGGTGCCTGCGGGTAGCTCGTCTTCGTACTCAGGATTCAGGGCCTCCAAGTCTTTGGGTTTCATGCCCAATTCCTTGGCAATGGACTTGAAGGACTCACCGACGGCCACCTGACGGTGTGTCTTGTCATAGTCCGTGTAGTCCCCTTTTGCCGTCACCTTGAGCACCATGCCGGGGAAAGGACGCACGCCACGCAATCCACCGTTCAGACGCTTCAAGTCCGAAATCGTGATGTTGTTGTTCCGGCAAATGGTGGTGTACGTATCGCGCTCCTGCACCGTGTACATCTGTCCAATCACGGGCTTGGCATCCTCCTTGGCCTGCTCCTCAGCCGCGGCGGCGAGGGCCGCTTCATCGACGGGGGGAACATAGTCGTCACGGATGACGCGGAAGTCCGTACGGCGGTTGATTTGGTTGGCCACCTCTTGCTGCGCTGCCGACATCTTCTTGATGTTTCGTTCCGTCAATTGCGTGCCTGCAGGGAAGACGTCCGAACCAAGACCTTTATACCCTTGGGGAATCTCAAAGGGCTGGCTCTCACCCATACCCAAGGCCACAAGGCGATCAGGGTGTATGCCCCGTGAAATCAAGTAGCTGACAGAGGTGTCTGCACGATGCTGAGAAAGCACCACGTTTTTCTCATCCACATCACGGTAGTCCGTGTGTGAACGCAGTTCGATGACGATGTTGGGATTGAGCGTCAAGGTCTTCACGACGGTATCGAGCGCAGCACGAGCCTGGTCGTTCAAGTCCCACTTGGCCAAGGCAAAGTATACATCGGGAAGTACGATGGGGATCTCGATAGGGTCCATCTTGGCCTTGACATCGACGGTGTGCATGTAGACGTTTTGGGCCTCCAAATAATTGAACGCCTCCAATGCCAATGCATTGGTGTTTGCCCGTGCCCCAGAATTCAAGAATTTCTTTTTCTCAAAGGAGAAACTGTACACGACGTCGCCACTCAAGTCGTCGGATTCTAACACAAAGGATCCGTCCTTACTCGTTTGCACCACTTGGCTAAAGCCGTCGTTGCCGCTAATCTTCACGGCCGCACCTCCCAGTGGGCTGTTGTCCTTCGAGCTTACAAGGGTTCCACTAATGCGGTATTTCAAGGGCACTTCATACAGGGTCCAAATGTCATCTCCGCCTTGGCCACCCTCGCGGTTGGACACAAAGTAGCCATCCTGCAGACCACCGGGGCGCAAGAGGATGCCAAAGTCATCCGCCGGGCTATTGATGGGCGCCTTGAGGTTTTCGGGGATGCCTGTGGGCATACCGTCGGCACCGAGTTCCACGCGGAAAAGGTCAAATCCGCCCATGCCTGGTAGGCCACTTGAGGCGAAATAGAGGTACCCATCGTCGTGCAAGAAAGGATACAGCTCATCCCCCGGGGTATTGACGAAACTGCCGAGGTTGATAGGCTCTCCCCAACCACGCGACTTCTTGTCAACTTTAACCATCCACAAGTCCTTGGAGCCGTTGACCGATCCGTCCAAATCACCGGCGAAGAACAAAGTCTGGTCGTCTGGGCTGATGGCCGGATGCCCAACGGACTTCGAAGAATCCGCAGCAATCACAATGAGTTGGGGTTCTTGCCATGTCAAACCTGCCTTACGAGTTGAATAAATGGCACATCCCAATTGCTGGCGGCGCACATCCATACACCGCGTGAAGTACATGGTGCGGCGGCGTTGATCAAAAACAGGGCTGCCTTCGTGGTCCTCCGTATTGATGGCCTCGGGAAGCAGCACAGGCTCCGAGAAAGTCTGCACTTTCGCCGCGGAAGGGTCGGATTTAGGGGCCCGGCCCCGGCTGCGCTTGCTGCGAGAGCTGCCATCCGCATTCAAGCGCTCAGCACTGTATATATCCGAAAAACGCTCCCCGGTCCAGCCGTCTTTCTTGCGGCCAATGCCGCCTTCGCGCATGGAGGTGAAGAGGACCTCTTCATACGTTTCGGGGCGTCCACTGAAGGTCATTCCGAACTCGTGAGAGGAAGAATTCAAGGAAGTCAGGTTGCCCACTTGATACCGTGTGAGGGATTTCTGCCATGCGACCGCATCGCGGCATGAGGTGATTCCCAGAGCGCCACGCTCGTCATTGGGGAAGGCGCGCGCAAAATCTTCGTAGGCCTTGAGGGCATCTTCGTATTCGCTCTGATATTTCAGCATTTCGGCGACACCGAGGTAGGCCTCTGGGGTTTCCAATTTCATCTTAAGGGCGCGCGAATACTGCGCCTCAGCAGCTTTGTATTGAAACGTATAGCGGTAGCACTCGCCCAGACGAAAGGCGATTTCTGCCTTTTCATTGCGGGACTTAACCTTTGAATAGGCCTTCTTGTACACCTTGATAGCCTGGGCGTATTCCTTCGCGTCGTAAAATCCATCTCCTTGACGTACGATTCGAGGACGCTTAGTCTCCTCGTCTGCCGCATCTTGTGCGAAAACGGATACGGTGGAACCGAACAAAAAGAGGAGGGTAAACAGGTAAAGTGCCTTCTTCATAGCCGCGTGCAACTGTGCATATGGGGGTTAAACCACTAAAGTAGCCAAAACCGAGCAAAAAAAAGACCCCCGCGGCCAAACCGGGGGGTCTTATTTTCTTGTTTTGACTAATTCCTTAGCGGATGTAAAGCATTTCGCGGTACTTCGGCAAGGGCCACATCTCATTGTCCACAAGCAACTCCAACTTGTCCACTTCGTAGCGGATGGTGTCAAAGTAGGGCTTTACCTTGTCACAGTAGGCCAATGCCCGATCGCGTGCGGAGTCAATTTGGTTGGCCGCCTTGCGCTCCTGCGTCATGGCATCCGCCTGAGAGAGCACCTTGGAAATGCGTTCAGAAATTTCGATGATCATATCGATTTGCTCTTTGCTCAAACGCTTGAAGCTGTCTGCGGGAAGTACTTCCTTCAAACGCATTACGTTTTGGCTCAAGATGGATTGGTATTCAATGGCGGTTGGAACGATGTGGTTTTTCACCAGATCGGACAAGGTGCGGGATTCAATTTGAATCTTCTTGTAGTATTCCTCTTGCAGGATTTCATACCGGGCCTCTAGTTCCACGTGACTGAGTACGCCATGCTTGGCAAACAAGTCCTGGGCCTCGGGGGTCACATAAAAGTCCAAAGCACGGGGGGTATCCGGTGTATTGTTCAAACCGCGCTTGGCCGCTTCCACCTTCCAGTCATCGGAATAGCCATCGCCTTCAAAACGAACGGCCTTCGAGGACTTGATGTAGTCTTTCAAAACGTTGAAGATGGCGTCGTCCTTCTTCATACCGCCTTTGATGAGGCCGTCCACCTCAACCTTGAATTGCTTCAATTGGTCCGCAACGATGAGATTGATGACGGTCATCGAGGCCGAACAGTTGGCCGTGGATCCTACGGCGCGCAATTCGAACTTGTTGCCCGTAAAAGCAAAGGGGGACGTGCGGTTTCGGTCCGTGTTGTCCAACAAAATTTCGGGAATCTTGCCGACCACGTTGAGCTTGAGCTCAGTCTTCTTCTCGGGAGACATCTTGCCGCTCTCCAACTTCTCGAGTTCGTCCAAAACTTCGGAAAGCTGGGAGCCAATAAAGACCGAAATGATGGCAGGAGGCGCTTCGTTGGCACCCAAGCGGTGGTCGTTGGACGCCGCGGCGATGGCCGCACGGATCAAATCCGCTCGGTCATTCACGGCCTTAATGGTGTTAATGAAATAGGTCAAGAACAGCAAGTTGCGCTTGGGCGTGCTACCCGGAGCCAAGAGGTTAATGCCCGTGTTGGTGCTCAAGCTCCAGTTGTTGTGCTTGCCCGAACCGTTGATGCCAGCGAAAGGCTTCTCGTGCAAGAGCACGCGGAAGGCGTGGCGGCGTGCAACCTTGTCCAAAATATCCATGAACAATGAGTTGTGGTCCACTGCGACGTTGGCCTCTTCGAAAATGGGCGCAAATTCAAATTGGCCTGGAGCCACTTCGTTGTGGCGGGTCTTGACGGGTATGCCCAATTTGTGGCACTCGTACTCTACCTCACGCATGTAACCCATGACGCGCTCGGGGATGCTGCCAAAGTAGTGGTCGTCCATTTGCTGGCCTTTGGCGGGTGAGTGTCCAAGGAGGGTTCGGCCGGTCATGACCAAATCAGGACGCGCATTGAACAGCGCTTCGTCCACAAGGAAGTACTCCTGCTCCCAACCCAGCGTTGCATTCACTTTGGTGATGTTCTTGTCAAAGTACTGCCCCACTTCCGTGGCCGCTTGATCGATCGCTTGCAAGGCGCGCAAAAGGGGCACTTTGTGATCCAAGGCTTCGCCCGTGTAGGAGACAAATACGGAGGGAATGCAGAGGGTGCTCCCAAATACAAAAGCGGGCGACGTTGGATCCCATGCAGTGTACCCACGTGCTTCAAACGTATTGCGGATGCCGCCGTTGGGGAAGGATGACGCGTCTGGTTCAGCTTGAACCAACATACCTCCGTTGAATTTTTCAATGGCATGGCCGTCGGAGGTGGGCTCGAAAAATCCGTCGTGCTTTTCGGCCGTGGCGCCCGTTAAAGGTTGGAACCAGTGTGTGTAGTGGGACGCCCCCTTGGAGATGGACCAAGCTTTCATGGCTGTGGCGACTTGATCGGCAATGTCGCGATCAATCTTGTTGCCCTTATCGATGGCGCTCAACACACTCTCGTACGCCTCCTTCGACATGTACTCACGCATGGCCTTCTGATTGAAGACATGCGAACCGTAGTATTCAGAAGATTTCGCGTGAGGGTTGACGAAATCGATGGGTTTATGCTGACTAGCCTGCTCTAGACCCGAAAAACGTGCTCTTGCCATGGGGGTTTTTGTTTTTTTTCAAAGGTACCCCCCTTTTTTGAACCCAACAACAGGTATAAATGTAATTTTTCAACCATCTACCCCCTAAAAATAGGACTAACAACGTTGATTTTGTTCAAAACTTTGCTTCTAGGGGCGATTTGCCAAAAAAAAAGAGCGCCGTAGCGCTCTTATTTCAATCGACCGACGGTGTCGTCGATGGAGTCCTTGATTTCCTGGACGCTTTCTTTTGCCTCTTTCAAGCTTGGGTCGGCATCCGCCGCTTTGCTTATTTCCGCCTTGAGATCGTTCGAGGCATTTCGAACCATTTTGATGGTCCTGGCCGCCATTCGGGCGATTTCGGGCAACTTATCGGTCCCAAAAAGCATCAGCACCGCAAAGAGCAGAAAGACTACTTCTCCGGTGCTGATGAATAGGAACATAGGGTGGTATTACGCTTTTTCTTTTCCGAGTCGCTTGGAGGAGTCATACAGGACTGGCGACGCGATAAAGAGCGACGAGTAGGTACCGATGACAATACCGAGCAGAATGGCAAAGATGAATCCACGCAAAACTTCACCGCCAAAGATGAAGATGATCAACAGAACAATGATGGTCGTAAAGGATGTGTTGAACGTACGGCTCAAGGTCGCATTCAAGGCATTGTCCAATACATCTGACTTCATGTCTTGTTTCGTGCTCTCTCCAAAGAACTCACGGATACGGTCAAAGACGACAACCGTGTCGTTCAACGAGTATCCAATGACCGTCAAGATAGCGGCAATGAACGCTTGGTCTACCTCCATAGAGAAGGGCAATACCCCGTCCAACAAGGAGAAGGCACCCAAAACAATGATCGTATCGTGCACCGTTGCTGCGACGGCACCGAGTGAATACTGCCATTTGCTAAAACGCAGGAGAAGGTATAAGAAGATGGCGATGAGGGAGAAGATAACCGCCCAGACCGCGGTGTCTTTGATGTCGTCTGCCACCGTGGGACCCACTTGACGCGAAGCCACCAAGCCAACAGCCTCTTCGCTTGTAGGAGAGACAAAGTTTTCGAGTGAAACAGGAGCGGCATAGAAACCTTTGACCCCTTCGTATAGGCTCGCCTGAAGGGCCTCTTCGACGTCTGCGCCATTGTCGTCTACGCGGTAGTTGGTGGTAATGACCACTTGATCCGGGCTACCCAGGGTCTTGACGGCGGGAGCATAAGCTCGGCCGTCTTCGCCAACCCATTGTGCGCCCAACGCGTCCGCCACCGCGGCCACCTCAACAGGCTGGTCAAATCGCACTTGGTACGTACGGCCTCCTTCGAAGTCTACACCCAAAGAGAGTCCACGCGTCATCAGAGATCCCAGGCTGACTACAATCATCAACGCAGAGAAAATATAGGCCGGCTTGCGCAAGGACATGAACTGGAAGTTCGTGTTGGTGAACCAATTTTTGGTGATGGACGTCGCAAAGCTCATCTCCTCCGAACGCTTCAAACGCCATTCGAAGTACAAACGGGTGATGAAGATGGCCGTAAAGAGGGAGGATGCAATACCGATGATCAGCGTCGTAGCAAAACCACGGATTGGGCCGGTTCCGAAAACAAACAGGATGATCGCCGTCAACAAGGTCGTCACGTTGGCGTCGATGATGGCGCTACGTGATCCTTTGTAACCATCGGCAATCGCGGTGCGCACCGCTTTGCCCGTGGCCAACTCCTCGCGGATACGGTCATAGATGAGCACGTTCGCGTCCACCGCCATACCGATGGTCAAGACGATACCCGCCATGCCAGGAAGGGTCAAAACGGCCCCAAAGGCATCCAGGATACCGAAGATGAAGAACATGTTGACGATCAGTGCCAAGCTTGCACCCAGGCCTGCACCGCTGTAGTAGAATACCATATACAGTAGGACGACAAGCAAGGCGAAGGCGAAGGAGTTCATGCTGGCCGCAATGGCTTCCTTACCCAAGCTTGGGCCGACTACGTCGGATTGGATGATGCGCGCAGGCACAGGCAGTTTACCTGCCTTCAGTACATTGGCCAAGTCCGTAGCTTCATCGAGGCTGAATCCACCTTCGATTTGGGTACGGCCGCCAGAGATCTCACCGTTTACACGGGGATAGCTGTAGACCAAATTGTCCAACACCACGGCTACGTGGCCCTTGGGGGTCTTGCTTCCCTCCTCTTTGGTCAATTGCTGCCAAATTTGGGCACCCTGGCCGTTCATAGCCATCGTGACCACGGGGTTGTTGCCTTGGTCAAACTCTTGGCGGGCATCGACAATTACGCCACCATCCAATTCAGGCTCATTGTCTCGGTTGCCCTGCAAGGCGATGAGCAAGGTGACTTCACTGTTGTTCTCAGGGCGCGTCCAAGCAAAGCGCACGTAGCGCGCATTGCCAGGAATGAGGTTGCGCACCTCAGGCATCGCCAAGTAATCGTTGATCGTGGCAGTGTCGCGCGTCAAGGCGTATCCAACGATGGGGCCCTCATTCGGAACGAAGGTTTGGGGGTTGACGTTGAGTTGGAAAATGCTCAACAAGGGGTTAAAGCCGGTGGACGTCGAATCCGCGCCATTGACTTCATTGGAAGCCACCTCGTCGGACGTCGCTGCGGCACCCTCCTCACCAACCGCAGTAGGCAAGGTCAAGTCCACGGCGGCTTCGCCTTCCGTGGCTTCGGCCTTAGCGGCTTTGGGATCTTCGAGAATCGCGCCCAACTTTTCATTGGCATTCACCATGTACTGCATCCATGCAGCCCCTTGGTCCGCACGCCAGAATTCGAGGCGCGCGGTGCTCTGGAGCAGGCGCTGAACACGGACTGGATCTTTGACACCGGGAAGCTCCACAAGGATGCGGCCCGTGCCATCCAATCGCTGGATGTTGGGCTGCACGACCCCAAATTGGTCAATACGCGCCTTGAGAACGGTGTAAACGTTTTGAATCGCCGCCTCCACGTCTTCGGTGATGGCTTGCTTGATGGCATCGTCTGTGGCATTGAAGCCCAAACGGTCGGTCATGTCTTTGGTTCCATACAAACCAGGATCGCTCAAGGGGCGAGTACCGCGCTCAGCGTCCAAGGCGTCCATAAAGAGAGGCAAGTAACCCAACTGGCTATTGCGCTGAGCTGCATCGGCATTCGCGATGGCCGTCTTGAACTGGGCATCTTCAGCATTGCCTACGAGCCCTTTCAGGACGTCGCGCACAGACACCTCCAAAATCACGTTCATGCCTCCGCGCAAGTCCAAGCCCAAATTCATCTCTTTGGACTTCACCTCTTTGTAGGTATAGGAAGTGACGCCCAAGTCGTACACGACTTCGTTGGACATCGAGTCCAAGGCATATTGCACTTTGGCCGCGTCTTGGCCATACTTCGCTTGAATATCAGATTCTACTTGACCGGCGATGTAGCTGAACGACAGTTCAAACAAGGACGCGAGTGCGAAAATGATGGCGAACAGACGGATTACCCCTTTATTCTGCATGGTTCTTCTTTTTGGAAATAGTCGGCAAATATAGGCCTTCTTTCCGTATACAAAGAGTTCCAAGTCGGTGACTCATTTTCCTAAAATGGCCAAATTTTTGTTCGCCTCAACCGCGGAAGAATACGGACCTTTATAAGCTATGTGGAAGAAACCTTGGGATCCCGCTGTGTGGGGATGGACTTTATTTATACTGGTTGCCTGTATACCAAACAGTTACGGGCAAGAAAGCTATAGATTCACCCCATCCACCAAAGCCCAACTCTGGACCTCTTCGACGGATTCCCTCGTGAATGGCTTCGCGGGCGGCCTAAACAACCCTCAACTTTCCACTCTGGACATCAATGGCGATGGCGCCACCGACCTCATAATTTTTGACCGAGAAGGAAGCCGCTGGCTGCCCTTCGAGCGCGTCAATGGCCGGTGGAAATTTCGGCCCAATTGGGCGACACACTTCCCCGCGGTTTCCAATTGGGTAGTCTTTGCGGATTATTCTTGCGACGGCCTCCCCGACCTCTTTTGCTCCGTCGTCAATGGGGTTGGAGTGTACAGCGCTAGCCGCGTCAATGGTTTTCTCCAATTTACCTGGGCCCTCCCTGGCACCTATCTCTTGTCCACCTATAGCTCCGGCACCAACCCCATCAACCTCTTGGTCAGTTCGACGGACGTGCCCGCCATCCGAGATGTCGACGGCGACGGAATGGTGGACATCCTCACCTTTGGCCAACAAGCCTCTGCGGTGGAATTTCACCGAAACACGAGCAACTGTGGTCTCACGTTTGAACGCGTGGATGCCTGCTGGGGCGATTTCTTGGAAAACAATCTGACGAATGCCATCACCATCGATGCGTGCACTGGCAGCGTAGCAAATCCGACGACCGAAGGTCTGCTGCATTCTGGGTCCACCATCCTAACCATGGACCTCACAGGCAACGGCTTGCTAGATATCTTGTTGGGGGATGTCAGTTTTGCGACCGCCGTAGCGGGATACAATGTGGGAACGCCTGCGGTGGCCAACATTGAATCGCAAGACAGCACGTGGCCGAGCACCCATATCCCCGTTAACCTGCCCGTCTACCCCATGTTCTCGGCAGTAGATGCCAACCTGGATGGCTTGCCCGATATCGCCGTCTCCCCGACCATGCCCACCGGCATCAGCGACACCTGCGTGTGGCTCTACGAAAACACGGGAACGGCCAACGCGCCGCAGTGGACCTTGGTCGATTCGAGCTTCCTCCAAGGGACGATGTACGAAGCGGGTCGCTATGCGGTACCCGAACTGGTAGACCTCAATACCGATGGCCTCCTAGATTTGCTTGTCGGGACTGCCCGCGGCATCGAATACTGGAAAAATGTTGGCTCAGCCAGCTATCCGGATTGGCAACGAAGTCCTCTATCGGTTTCGGGCTCGGCGGCCTTGACCCTCAAAGCGGAGTGGTGCGCGCCCACCGCGGCGGACCTCAATGGCGACGGCTTGTACGACCTCCTCATCGGACGAAGCGACGGAAAACTGGCTTTTTGGGCCAACACGGGGACCTTTTTTAATCCCGCGTTCACAGGCCAAACCTCGGCGAATTACCAATCCATCGATGTGGGGCAATTTGCAACGCCAGAATTGGCCGATTTAGATGGAGACGGGGATATGGATCTATTGGTGGGAAATGAATTGGGGAAGGTGGCCTATTTCGAAAACAGCAACGGAGCCTTCACCTTAGTCACCGAGACCTTCGGAGCGATCGACGCGGACTTCCGCGGCACCTCCTCCGGGCGAGCCATTCCGAGGTATGTGAATTTGGACGGCCGGGGATTCTTGGCACTAGGCACCGCCGATTCTGGGGTCTACCAAATGGATTCTTTGGCCTTCACCCAAAATGCGCCTGCCTCGCTGGATCTGACCGTCGGTACCGCCACGACCTCCACCTCGAGCCTCCTGGAAACCCCCTGGGGGAGCAGCAAACGAACTGGTCGGCATCAGTACTTGATTCGGGCCAATGAACTGGCGGCATCTGGGCTGACGACAAGCCGAATTACCCACCTCAGTCTCCAAGTCACCTCCCAGAGCTCTCCCTACCTGAGTCAGGGTTTTAGCATACGCATCGGGCATAGCTCATTAGACAGTCTCACCGGATTTGCCCCCAGTGGCCAACTGTGCTATTCCTACATCCATGTGCCTACTCAAGGTTGGAATACCATTGCACTGCAATCCCCCTTCGACTACGACGGGGTGTCCAACCTCATTGTCGAAATCTGCTTCAGTAAAAACGTGCCCAGCAGCGATGTGCACCTCAGCGCGAGCACCACACCCTACCCATCCCATGCCTATGGAGATGTCTTCAACAACAATTCCATCACCTCGAATGGCTGCACAATGCCCTTCTTGGGGAGCGACAGCCTACGTCCCGATTTCCGGTTCACCTTGCTGCCCCGCATGCCGATTCGACGCCACTGGGTTCAAGATGGCCGCCACAATACTCCCGTCATCGCGGATATGGATGGGGATGGACGACCCGAAATGGTCATGGGTCTATCCACAGGAGGGCTGCGCTTTTACGCGGGCGACACGACGTCGATCGGCCTGCCCGAATGGCCAGGATTCTCCACGACGATGTCCCAAACCCTCCGACTTTATCCCAATCCGGGGAGTTCAGGTTTTTGGGTGGATGCCCAACCCGGACGAGTACACATCGTGAATGCACAGGGCCAAGTGTTCTGGTCCGGAGATGTGTCCGGACGGACCTACATAGAGGCCGCCACGTGGCCCGCTGGGCTGTACATCATCCATTCCGCGGAGGGCGTTGGCCGATGGATAAAAACCCATGACCGCTAACGATCGCCCAGAATGGGTGCTCCTCTATGACGGACCCTGTGCGCTGTGCCAAGGGGCTGTTCAATGGATCATGGCCCGAGATCGAGCCCGGCACTTTTGCTACAGCCCACTTCAAGGTCCCTGGGCGGCATCATGGAAAGCGCAGTATGCACCGACTCGTGACTGGCCCGATGAGGTCGTTTTAATTTGGGGCGACCAACATTGGGTGGGAGCCGATGCCGTAACCATGGTTTGTAGAAAACTTCCCTTTCCTTATCCGCTTTTGGGGTGGGCCTACCGCATCCTACCTGGCCGAAAAAAAATATACCGGTGGCTCGCGCAGCACCGGTATACCTGGTTTGGGAAAAAAGAAGAACTCCTTACAACGTGCCCAGCACCGCGTTCATGGCGCGAACCGCGTCCGCACTCTTGTTGAAAGCTGCCTGCTCCTCGTCATTGAGTTTGTAGTCGACGATCTTCTCCCAGCCGTTTTTGCCGATGACCACTGGCACGCCCAAGCAGATATCGCTTTGGCCGTATTCGCCGTCGAGGTACACGCAACAGGGGAAGACCTTCTTTTGGTCGCGTACAATGCTCGCCACGAGGGCCGCACCCGCCGCACCGGGGGCATACCATGCAGAGGTGCCAATTAAGCCCGTCAATGTGGCACCGCCTACCATGGTCGCTGCTTTCACTTCGGCCAATTTCTCTTCCGTCATGTGGGAGGAAACAGGCGTAGACTGGTAGGTCGCCAGCCGCGTCAAGGGTATCATGGTGGTGTCGCCGTGTCCACCGATGACGGTTCCCTGCAAATCGCTGGCGGGAACACCCATGGCCTCCGATAGGTAATATTTGAATCGGCTGCTGTCCAAGATGCCACCCATACCAATGATGCGGTTTTTGGGCAATCCACTCTGAGTCGCGGCCAAGTAGGTCATCGTATCCATGGGATTCGAGATCACGACGATTATCGCGTTAGGCGAATGCTGAAGCGCATTGGTCACGACGGAGCGAACAATGCCGGCATTGGTGCCGATCAATTCTTCCCGAGTCATACCTGGCTTGCGGGGCAAACCGCTCGTGATCACCACCACTTCGGAACCCGCGGTGGCCGCATAATCGCTGGTCACACCCTTCACTTTGGCATCAAAGCCGTGCAGGGTAGCACATTGGTTCATGTCCATGGCTTTGCCTTCCGCGAAGCCTTCTTTAATGTCGAGCAACACGATTTCGGTAGCGAGCTCCATGCGTACCATGGCTTCCGCACAGGTTGCACCTACGTTCCCAGCTCCAACAACTGTAATTTTCATAATGCGATTTTTTGAATCCTAAATCTTGCGCAAAGGTAGGGGCCGACTACGCGTCAATGCGGGCGTAGCGCGCATTTTTCTCGATGAATTCGCGGCGTGGTGGAACATCATCTCCCATCAACATGGAGAAGATGCGATCTGCTTCCGACGCATTGTCAATCGTGACCTGCTTGAGCGTACGGCCTTCGGGATTCATCGTGGTGACCCAGAGTTGTTCCGCATTCATCTCACCCAAGCCCTTGTAGCGTTGGATGCCAATGCCCGATTGCTCTTCCCCACCCAATTCACGGGCGATTTGGTCGCGTTGTGCCTCGTTCCAGGCATAGGCCGACTTGGAGCCTTTCTTCACCAAGTACAAGGGAGGAGAAGCGATGTAGACGTAGCCATTCTCAATCAACTCCTTCATATATCGGAAGAAGAAGGTCATGATTAGGGTTGCAATGTGGGACCCGTCGACGTCGGCGTCACACATGATGACAATCTTGTGGTACCGCAATTTGGCGGTATTCAAGGCTTTGCTGTCCTCTTCGGTTCCAATGCTGACGCCCAAGGCCGTAAAGATGTTGCGGATTTCTTCGTTCTCGAACGCCTTGTGCTGCATGGCTTTCTCTACGTTCAAAATCTTTCCTCGAAGGGGCATGATCGCCTGGAATTTGCGGTCGCGGCCTTGCTTGGCCGTACCTCCGGCCGAATCCCCCTCTACGAGGAAGATTTCGCACTGGGCGGGGTCGGTTTCGGAGCAATCCGCCAACTTACCGGGTAGGCTGTTGCCTCCCAATACCGTCTTGCGTTGCACCATTTCACGGGCTTTCCGGGCTGCGATCCGCGCCTTGGCTGCAAGAACCACTTTTTGAACAATGATGCGGGCTTCGTTGGGGTGCTCTTCCAAATAGTTGGTCAGCATTTCGCCGACGATGCGGTCCACCGCACCGGATACCTCGGAGTTGCCCAATTTGGTCTTGGTTTGGCCCTCAAACTGAGGTTCCATGACCTTGACAGAAATGACCGCGGTGAGTCCTTCACGGAAGTCATCCCCCGCCACTTCTACTTTTTCCTTGGTCAAGATGCCGCTCTCATCGGCATACTTCTTCAAGGTGCGGGTTAGCGCACGGCGGAAACCGGCGAGGTGGGTACCTCCTTCATGGGTGTTGATGTTGTTGACGTAGGAGTGAATGTTCTCCGCATAGCTCGTGTTGTAGGCCATGGCTACTTCGACGGGAATCCCTTCGATCTCGCCCTCCATGTACATCGGCTCGGGAATCAGCGCCTCGCGGTTTTGGTCCACATAGACCACGAACTCGCGCAAGCCTCCCTCCGAATGAAATTCTTCGGTGCGTGCCACGCCTTGCTCATCCTTGTCGCGGTCATCCGTCAGTTGAATGCGTATACCCCGATTGAGGTAGGCTAACTCACGCAGACGTGCGGCCAAAATGTCATACTGGTAGGTGGCCTCATAGAAGATGCTCGCATCGGGCTGGAACGTGACAATCGTGCCGCGGTAGTCCGAATTACCCACCTCTTTCACCGGATACAAGGGCTTCCCGATGGAGTATTCCTGCATGTATTCTTTGCCATCGCGGTGGACACGGACTTCAAGGTGCGTCGACAGGGCATTGACACAGGATACACCGACCCCGTGCAGACCACCAGAAACCTTGTAGGAATCCTTGTCAAACTTGCCTCCTGCGTGGAGGACGGTCATTACGACTTCCAAGGCCGAACGATTCTCCTTGGTGTGCATGGCCACGGGAATTCCCCGACCATCATCCTTCACCGTAATGGAGTTGCCTTCGTTGATGGTAACCTGAACCGAGGTAGCATGTCCGGCAAGCGCTTCGTCAATGGAGTTGTCGACAACTTCATAGACCAAGTGGTGGAGTCCTTTCTGACCCACGTCCCCGATGTACATCGCAGGACGTTTGCGGACGGCTTCGAGGCCTTCGAGAACCTGAATACTATCGGCGCCGTAATTCTTGGCTTCACTCATGTTGTGTGGGGGTAAAAATGTCTATCCCACAAAGATAACTTCAGCACTTTTCCTAGGGGTGTACCGAGAAGAAAAACCGGCCCGTTTATCAACATTTTTTTCAACATGAGCGCATTTCTCGCGCCCAGGTGATAGATGGGATATTTCGGCTTAAAACTTGTAAACCAGGCCCAAATTTGCTCGAATTCCCTGAACCGGATAGCCCGTCCACCACGTCGTGCGGCTGTGGAAGAGATTGTCCACCTTGAACGTGGCGTTCAATTGCTTGTTGTACGTGTAGACCGCACTGAGGCGACCATCGAGAAAAGCGGGCAGTGTTTCATCCCCTGTTTGCCCTTGTGCCATGCGGCTTCCGCGGTAGATGATGGTGGATTCAAAGCGAATCTTATCCTTCAAATTGAAAAAGGCTTGGCCGCCGATTTCGGACGAGGGAACGTGGTACACGGTGCCCCCATCCAAGCGGGTGGCCGTTCTCAAGGTGGCAAAGGCGCGGACCTCCCAACCAAGGCCGTTTTGAAAGCTCAATTCCCCAGAGGGTTCGAGCATCTTCACGCCCACATATTCCACGCCAAATCGGCCACTGTCCGCCGAGGACTGCCAGCCCTCGAAGCTTCGCGTGTACATGGCATAGTTGGCAAACGAACGTTGGCGAATACCAAATCGGTAGCCAATGGTCGAGGTCAAGCGTCCGGAAGCCCCGGCATAAAGGGAGGCTTGGCGCACCGCTTCATACTGTGCTGCCTCACTCAGGAAGGGCATGGCTTCGACCCGAGCGCGCATGCCCCCATTGTCGGCAGACCCTTCCAGGCCTGCATACAGATTCAGCACGTGCTTGACCAAGGGGAACTCGAGGTGAACGACCGGGGGCAAATAGGGCTTGTCCCAGGTGCTTCCTTGGCCCGTAAATATGGCGTTCAAGCCCACTCGGAAGTAGATGGAACCCACACTATCGGAAACCGCAGGAGAGAACTGTGCGGACCAATAGTCCAAAGGGCCCACAGGCAGTCCCAGGCTATCCCGGTTTGCCGTTTGCATTAGATGGTTCCAAGACCCGTGTATGGGCAGTTCCAAGAAGACATCTTGGACGGGCAATCGCCAGTCTACGCCGGCGGCCAAACCGCTTTCCGTTTGACGACCACCTTGGTCAATCCAATGGTGGCCCGTGAGCTCCGCCCCGTGAAAGATTTGCTTCCGACGCATGCGGCTTTGGAGGTAAGACAGTCCAACTTGGTAATCTTGGGTCCATCGGCCCGGAGCGGCGGAGGCGGTGTCCGCCGCATTGTTGGCCGTCAAAGGGGTACCGTAAAAAGCATACCGGTTCCAGTCGGCGGACGCTTCGGTGCTCAATCGACCGCGACCGACAATACGCGCATACTGCCCGGAGAGGCCGTTTTCCATCCACGTTGTTCGGTTGTATACGTTGAACGGTTGACCCGCCATATCGTTGGCCTTGAAGCCCCCTTGGGTCGAGAAATGCTGGCCCTGCACCCCCCATCGCTGAAGATCGGAACGCGCATTGCCCAAGGCAAAACCCACATCGGCCGTCGCATAATTCCCAAGAGACATGTGGACCGTATTCGCAGGAAGGCGCTCCAGGCGAGCGCGGGAAATTTTCAATGGAGGGATAACCTCCAAGCGCGGTTCGGGCACCCATGTGCGGTTCCGCACACTGATGGCCACGGGCAGTTTCTCGACCGTGGTATCCATGACATTGGGCTGTCCTGTGATTTTAATGCCCTCTGCTACTTGAGCATTGTATTTTTCGGTCACCGAAATTTCCAGGCCATTCATAACTGGCTGCGCCCAAATAAGGGCTGTGGTCAGCGTAAAAATTGAGACGAGAATACGTTTCATGGGAGGGTGGGCATTTCGGAGATGGTTTCTTCATCAGGACCCGCCGCATCTTCCGCGGGGCTGTTTAAAATAGCTTGGAAGACCTTCGCTTGCTCCACCGTTTCGGCGATGAAGTTCTCCGCGATGATGAAGTCCAAGGTATAGTTCGCTTGGAACACATCGTCCAAAGCGGCGTAGTTGTGGGCCAAAATCAGCAAGGCTTTGAAGCGCCATTCGCCTTGACCGGGCAGGTTGTCAATGAGCCAAAAGATTTCCTCATTGGAGGCCGTATGCGATCCATACAAGTACAAAATCAAGGCCTCGTAGTAGGATGCTTCCGCCTGCAAAACCGCCGGACCATTTTTCTTCAAGTCTCCGTAGGCACTGAGGGACTTGGTTATCCATTGCCACTCTGCGCCATTGATACTATCCTCTCCCCACGAAGCAAGGAAGTCTGCCTTGCGGGCGCGTGGGCCCATGGCCATGGTCATCGCGTCACGCGCTACGTTCGCTTTGGCTTCCGTTCGAATTTCAGGGCTGTTGCGTTCGTCGGCAGCCACCACCTCCGAATAGCCGTAGGCCACTTCGAGGTGCTTCAAGGCTTGGTGTCCCCGCATCATGGCCACATTGGCTTCGCGAAGTAGGCTGGCATCGTCGCTCAAGGCAAGGACAGATTCAGCCGCAATCAGCATTTCGTCGGCATTCTTTCGAGCCGATACGATACGCAAGATCCACGTCCACGCATTGATGTGGTGCTCGCCCACAGGTGCTTGGGTCACCTTGCGGAAATATGCCAATGCCTCATCCGGCTTGTTGAGACGACGCGCAGATTCCCCGGCATAGTGGTTGGCTTTTACCGTGAAAAACCCGTCAGGGAAACGCTTCATATATCGGTCAAATCCAGACATGGCCTCCTCAAACTTGCTGGAAGCATATTTGTCGTAGGCCGACATGTACGCCACACTGTCAAGTTCGCTCGCCCGCACCTGGGCAAAATCAATCCCCTGAACCCACGTGAGATAATCGTCAATTCGATTCGCCTCGTCGTACACACTCCGGGCCGTGGTAATCGCCTCCCTTGCTTCGGGCGTTCCGGGATATTTATTGACGATTTCTTGAAACGTAGAGATGGCTGCATCCAATCGTTGATCATTGCGTTGGGCAATGGCGATGTTGAGGGCGGCGCGACGGGCCCGCTCCGACCCTCCCACCATTCTTATGTAGGCCAAGAAATCATGCTCGGCTTCGGCATTTTCTCCTCGGCGCAGATGGGTTTGAGCCAGCTCATACAGCGCCTCACTGCAATATTTTCCTCCATAGGCGTCTTGCTCATTGGATGTGATGGACAATCGCTGCAAGACCTCCATTTTTTTGACGTCCTTATTCAAAAGGCCCAAACAAAGGGCTTGTTGGAACGTGGCGTAGCCCGCATAGCGGCCCTTGGGGTCCAGGCGCACCGACTTCTCATAGTATTCCTGAGCCAAAGCATGCTTGCCCAGCAGGAAGTACAAATCCGCGAGTCGAAGGGTGGCATCTTCTATTTTTCGGTCCTTGCCCTTGGCATCCTGCAAATAGACCCGGAAGGCCGCAGAGGCATCTTCCAAGCGATCCAATTTATACAGGCAGTAGGCCTTGTTGTAGAGGGCCGTCGGGCGCTCGGTTAGCGTGTAGCTACCTGGGGTTTTCAGAAAGGACTCAAATTGTGCCAAAGCTTCTTGGGCATCCCCTTTGCGGTAGGCTAATTCACCCAACCAAAAGTGGCTCAAGGCCACAAAAGTCAAATTCTGCGGATAACCCAACGACTTGTTGAAGTATTCCTGTGCACCGGACCAATCGCTAATCTGGAAGCATTCCACGGCGCGGAAGTAGGCCACGCGTTGGTAGGCTTCGCGCATGGCCATCGTGCCCATTCCTGTCTGAACAATAGCCTCCATAGCGCGACCGTAATCCTTGGAGGTGATGTACAGATTAGCCAAGTATTCATTGGCTTCACGGCGGTGTTCCGTTTGGGGGAAGTCGCTCAAGAAACGTTTGAACATATCAATGGCATCGCCAAAGGGGCTCGAACTCTTGTAGGTCAGTTTGGCCGCTTGGAAGGAGGATTCTTCCAGAATAACCGGATCTTTTGCCCGCTCGCTAACTGCCTTGAAGGCGTTCAGGGCTTCTTCCAATTGCCCTTCTTTTACGTAGCACTCCGCTAGGAGGTAGAGGCCAAATTCCGATACTTGACCCACATTGGATGGGATTTTATTGAGCGCCTGAATGGCCTCTTTGTAGCGGCCCGTTTGGGCATTGACCACCCCGAGCTGGTAGTAATCGTCTGCCGACATTTTTCCGCCCAAATCACGGTGCATGGCAAGGTATGGCAGGGCTTCCGGGTAGCGCTTTTTCTTGAAGAGGCTTTGGCCAATCAGTTTCGCAATTTCAGGGGTGCGTTTGGCTGTGGCGTTTTTCAGCAGGGATTCCCCGAGTTTCAAGAGCTTATCGTCTAGGCCTTGACGGGCATAGATTTGGGCCAAGTAATAGGGAACGACCATGCCGAACTCTTCGTGGTTCTGCAAGGGCTCCAAATTCTCCATCGCCGTCACATCGTTGGTGTCCAAATAGGCGATGTGCCCGTAGTAATACTGGGCCGAAGCGGCAATGGGGTACTTGGTCGCTTTGGCGGCAGCCAACTGGGGCCGGGCCAAATCATATTCCTCCAACAAGAAATGCGAGTAGCCGAGCTTGAATTGCACCTCCGCGCGCTCGGCTTTGGGCAGGTAGAGCCCGTCCAAACGGCGCAACCAATCGCGGGCATCCGAATACTTTCGGCGGTTGAATGAATATTCAGCCATCTCGAGCACGGCTTCTTTTCGGCGGGCCGTACTTGGGTAGGCATCCAAAAAGGCCAAGACTTGGTCCCCCGCATCGCGGTTGAGGAGTCGAACGGCACAAATAGCTTTGAAAAAGGCCGCTTGCTCGGCCAAATCGGTCTGGGCATCCACCTGTTGAAGGACCTGCGCAAATCCCTCCGCGGCCGGAGAATAAAGCGCTCGATCAAACAATCCACGGCTGTCGGCATAAACCGATTGCGGAGTGGTATGGGAGAACGGGGCTTGGCCATGAGCCGCTGCGGCCCCAGCCAAGAATACAAGAAGGAGAAGTCTTCGCATCATTGTTGGAAGCATAAAGGTAGTCCGGACCAACAAAATCCTGTTAATTTGTGGCATAAACCATGCCTATGGCCTCCAACAGCCCCATACTCTCCCTCCGAAACGCCGATATTTATCAAGGTGACCACCTGATTTTGAGCCAAGTAAGCCTCGAAATGCACAAAGGTGACTTCATTTATTTGATCGGGGCGACCGGTTCGGGAAAGTCCTCCTTGCTCAAAACCCTCTACGCAGACTTGCCTTTGACGGCCGGCGAAGGTGAATTTGTGGGCTATGACTTGAGAAACCTCCCCGATCGAGATATCCCCTTCCTCCGCCGGAACCTCGGCATTGTCTTCCAAGATTTCCAACTTTTGATGGACCGATCTGTTTTTGACAATTTGGATTTTGTCCTGCAAGCCACGGGCCAGCATACCAAGTCTGAAAATGCAGACCGCATTCAGCAAGTGCTGAAACGCGTGGGCATGGCCACCAAGGAGCACAAGATGCCCTACCAGCTTTCAGGGGGAGAACAGCAACGCGTGGCCATTGCGCGGGCGCTTCTCAACAATCCCCCCTTCATCCTCGCGGATGAGCCGACGGGCAATTTGGATCCGCATACCAGCGAGGAAATCATGCATTTGATGGAAGAAATTTCGGCCTCCGGCCGGACCATCCTGATGGCCACCCATGACTACGCCCTTCTTTTGAAGTTTCCGCATCCCACCTGGAAATGCGCGGGCGGGCAAATTAGCAGCACGGTACAGCGCACCCTTTAATCGAGGAGCGTCGCGATCGAGCTGGGCTGGGTCCAGGGGCTACGCGCCGCTCTTACAGCTTGCGCCCGTTGAGCGTCCCATGGCGTATTCAAGGCTTGGTTGACGGCCTCCGAGAGGCTTTCCGGGCTGTGGTAGGTAAAAATTCCCATGTCAGGGGTCCAATCCAAACCCTGCACCGCGGCTTCATGTGCGACGATCCAGCGCGCCTGGTAAAACGCTTGTATGAGTTTAAGCTTGAGGCCGAGGCTATGTTCGGCATGGACAAGGACCATGGCCGCGTCGTGAAACGCTCGAGCCATGGCGGCATCGTCGGGTTGGTCGAGAATCTGCACCCCTTTTGCACCAGCGATGCGACGCAGTTCGTCTGAAAAATCATGGCCCGCCCACATGACCTCCACCGGGAGCGCGGCCGTCCAGCGTGCCGCGCGCTCGTTCTCTACGACGGAAAATTTCCCCGGAACCACGAGACTCTTTCTCATTGCTCCATGTTCGGGGGGCGTCCCGGGAAAGCGTTTCTGAGGAGGGACGATCTTGGCAGTATGCCCTCCCAACGCTTGCCAGGCCTGAGCATCGCCCGCCGTCAGGGCCCAAACGGGACCTTGCCAACGTTTGGCTAGGTCGCGCTCCCAGCGCAGCAGCTTCGCCGCCTCCCAACGCAAATACGCCCGCTTTAGCCCGGTTGCATAGGCACCCAAACTGCGGTAGTACGTGGCCTCCGGGTTGTGCCAACGCAGGATGGCGTCCGCCGGAAAATTCAGCCCGGTCAAGTGGGTTCCCTGCACAAGGTGCTTCCCGTTTGCGGTGGCCAAGGCCGCACGAAGCACCCGAGTGCTCCGACTGCCCACGATGTAGGGCCGAGACCCCGAAAGTATCGCCCATCGGTTGCGGGGGTAGGTCTTGAACTGAACGCCCGGGTGCTCGCTCAACGTCAGCGCCTGGGTATGGGCAAGGGCCGCCTTCGTCGTGGCGTGCAAAACAACTTGGTAGCCGGATTGCACGAGGCGTTCCACCTGACCTCCGACTTCCAAGGTGCCGCCATAGGGGGGCGGTTCCAAGCGGTCCATGGACCAGACGTGCACGGTTTTTTCTCCTTGCAGCCGGCGAATCAGACGCTTCCAAGAATCTTTTTCATGGTCCCAATGGTAGCGGTGGGCCGCCTGTTGTGCGGCTTGAACAGCGTGACGGTACACTTCGGGCTGGAGGAGCTCGTTTGCGGCGCTCAGAATCGCTTCCGGCGTCGTTTCGTGAATCACCCGACCGGCCGCGCCGAGATGCGCGGCGACTTCGACCAGGTTGCTAGCGATGACTGGGATGCCCGCTTGGAAGTAATCAAAGAGTTTGTTGGGCAGGCTCCAACGGTAGTTCTGGCTTTTGGGTTTATCCAGGGAAAAGCCAAGGTGGGCGGCTACGGTATAGCGGGCCAAGGCCTCGCGCGGTACGCGGCCAATGAAGCGGACTTTGGATCCCGTCCAGCCCTGGGCTTCGGCCGTGCGCTGAAGGTGCGGAAAGGCGTCGCCGGAACCCACGACGAGTAACAGAGCATTGGGATGCAGGCCGACGGCCTCGAGGAGTTCTTCGGCCCCACGATCGATGTTAATGCCCGCTCCCTGGAGGATCCAGAGGGGGCGGTCCGTGGGGAGGTCCAGTGCTTTGCAGGCAGCCAGTCGGCGGGACTCTTGCTGGTCGTCGCCGGCGGGCGGAAAAGGCAAGCCATCTTGGGGCAAGAGCGGCACGTTCCGAACGATGTCCATCGACTGCCCATATTCGGCATAGTAGGCCTGCGCGATGGACGCATTGACCGTCACTCCTGCGGTGATCTGTGGGACATAGCGCCTTTCTACCCAGCGCCAAAGGCTTTGAATGAAGGGGCGGGATTCGAGTTCCGGGGCGCCCAAAAAGTACTCGTGGCTGTCATACACGAGGGGCTTACCACGGCGGCGTGCCCAATATGCGTTGGGCCAAAGCGTGTCGAGATCGTTGGCCAAGTAGACGTCTGGTTTTTCCCTACGCAGTATTTCCCACAAGCGCCATTGAAATTCCAGATAAAAGAGAGGCCCTCGGTGAAAAAAACAGGTGAAGCGTTCGGTGCGGTAGGGACGCGCAAGCGGGGCGGGATTGGGGTAGTTCCGGCCTGAAAGCACCACTTCGTAGCCCATCTCCTGCCAAACCATGCACGTTCGGTGCACGCGCTGGTCCGAATGCAAATCGTTGATGACCGACAGAAAGACTTTGGGCATAATCACGAAGGTAGGCCAAAGCCACGGCTATCTTTGCGCCATGGATCCCCGCCAGCTCCGCATTGCCGACTTTACCTACGAACTCCCCGAGGAACGAATTGCCCAATTTGCCGTGGAACCCCGCGATGCGGCGAAGCTCCTGACCTTCGATGGGGCACGTTTTGGCTCTTCCTCTGTCGCAGACCTCCCAAAAGTCATGCGCGCCATGGGGTTTCATGCGGGAGGACACCTGGTATTGAACGAAACTCGGGTGGTGCAGGCTCGGCTATTCTTCCCTCGCGGGGAAGCCAAACCGTTTGAGCTCTTCTACCTCCATCCAGCCCAAGGCTCCATAGAGCAAGCGATGGCTGCCACGGGGCGTCTCGTCGCGGCGTGCAAGGTGCGCTATTCAAAAAAATGGAAACCCGATCAGGTGCTTGAGATGGATCGCCTTCAAGCCCGCCGAGTTGGCTTTGAGGCGGATACCTCGCTGGTGGAATTCACGTGGGAAGGTCCCGAAACGTGGTCCGAACTTCTCGCCCATCTAGGACAACTTCCCCTACCGCCTTACATGCAGCGGTTGGTTGCACCAGAAGACCAAGAGCGGTACCAAACCGTTTTTGCGCGGGTGGAAGGGTCCGTAGCCGCCCCAACTGCCGGATTGCATTGGACCACCGCCCTGCTTGATGCCGTGGCAGCGGAGGGGTGGCGCCGCACTCCCGTCCGCCTTCACGTGGGTGCTGGAACGTTTCAGCCAGTCAGTAGCGAACGCATGTCCGACCACCCAATGCATGCCGAGGAGCTCCACGTGCCGGTGGATACCATTCGGGATCTCGCCGATGGACGACCCATCTGGGCGGTGGGCACCACGGCTGCACGCACCCTGGAATCGCTCTATTGGTTAGGATGTGAGGCATGGCATGGTCGCCCGCTTCCCGCCTCGGTGGATCAATGGCTCCCCTATCAAAATAATGGCTCTCAGCCGAACCGATCGGAGGCATTGTTGGCCTTGGCGACGGCCCTGGAACAGGCTGGGAAAAAGGCCTTCACGGGCCCGACAGCGCTCCTCATTGCTCCGCCCTACCATTTTCGGGTGGTCGATGTATTGATGACCAATTTTCACCAGCCCCAGAGTACCCTCCTGCTCTTAGTGGCCGCGGCGATCGGACCGCGTTGGAAAGAGGCCTATGCACATGCCTTGGCCGAAGACTACCGCTTTTTGAGCTATGGAGATGCCTGCTTGTTTAAGGTTCAAGAACCTTCCGCTACGTTGTAGAGGAATGTCCGGCTGAATGGCTTATTGCAGTCGTTTCTTCCCGACTCGCCGGGGGTTGTAGCCCAATTTTGTTCCATGCCTGCCCCGATTGAACTGCTTTTGGCCTTTGCCCTGTCGCCCGCTCCTTTCGCTATGGGGCAACCGGCGATCGCAGGGGTGCAGGACAGTGTCCACCTTCTGTGGTGGAATGTGGAAAATGCCTTCGATACCCTGGACGACCCCCAAACGAGGGACGAAGCCTTCACCCCCAGCGGCTCCAAGGAATGGACCTCGAAACGCTACTATCGCAAACTCCGTCACATCGCTAAAGGGCTTCGCACCGCGGCGGGCTCCACCCCTCCCGATTTTATTGGGCTATGTGAGATTGAAAACGCCACCGTATTGGCGGATCTTGTTCGCCAGTTACCCTGGGAATGGGCGATATGGACCTGCCATCAGGATAGTCCCGATGCGCGTGGCATTGACGTGGCGGTCTTGTATGCACAGGACCGCTGGCGACTGGATTCGATTGATTTTCTCCACGCTACCGATTTGAGCGGAAGCCGAGACATTGTCTACACAGCCTTTCGTCATAAACAAACGGGGCAGACGTTATCGGGATTTTGGGTCCACTTACCCAGCCAACGGGATCCACGAATCGCTCAACGTATTCGGGCTTTGGAGCCCATTCGGCCCTACCCACACGTGGACTTTTTACTCGGCGACCTCAATAGCCATCCCGAGGGGCTCTTAGGCGCCAACCTCCAGGCGTACAATTGGTCTTGCATGCCCAGTCATGTACAATGGGGGACCTATGCCTTTGGGTCTCGCTGGAGCTTTTTGGACAGCGGGTGGCGGCATAACTCCTCCAAATGGCACGGGGAAATGCATGCTATCCCCTTTGGAATCAGACATTACGAAGATCACACCCCCTCTATCCAAGCCACCTTTTACGCAGGGAGATATTGCGGCGGCGCATCGGACCACCTCCCGCTTCGATTCACTTTATGGACGAACGAGCCTTTGCCGTACATTTATCCTTCTAATTAGACCCTTTAGGTACCATGAAAAAGTTTGTCCTGTTTTCACTTGCCACACTAGCCTTAGCTAGTTGCACCAAGAACGAGCCAGATCCCACGCCCGAAAAGTATATCACCGATGACTTGGTGGTCACCGAAGATCAGAAGGCGTTCCTCATTGAAACCACCGGCACATGGTGCCAGTATTGCCCCAACGGCGCAGCCTTGATGCTCAAGGAAATGCGCAAGTACAACGTAAACGGCGACAGCAACATCCGTGTCATCGGTTTTGCTTCCCACACCGGGGATCCCTTGGAGACGCCCGTTCAAACCCTTTTGAATGCCACCTTCCCAACAAGTGGTGTACCCAACTTCTACGTCAACAATGCCGACGCGGGCCAGAGCATTTCAGGCCCCACTGCGGCAGCCTTGAGCGGCATTCCCGTTGTCGGTGTGGCCCACGTCACGCATGAAAACGCCACGGGTGATACCGTAGTGGTTGATGTGAAAGTGCAATTCTTCGAAGACAGCAAAAACACGTCCTACTATGTTCAATCGTACTTGCTGGCCACTGGCATCGAAGCCCGTGAATACACGGTCAACGGCATGCCGGTTAACCTCAATCAAGTTTCTTCTGTACCCATCGTAACCACGGGTTCCGGTGCAACACCCTCAACTTGGGCGGTGGATACCGTAGGCAAGAAGTCTGGCGACATCTATACCCACGACCACATTCCCGTGGTTCAGGGCGTGACAGATTTCCAGTGGGGCGTCACCTTGGATACAGTCAACCCCTTGGGCCGCTCCTACTTCAAAGGCGACATCTTCGGTTCGAAGTATACCCCCATCCAAATCAAGCTCCCCAAAATGCTTCCTTCTGTTCCCGGTGTGGAGTATGAGGTCGTAACCATCATCTGGTCCGAGCGCTATGACGGCACGGCCGGCGTACTCTTTGTCAACGGATACGAAGGACTTTAAGCCGTTTTCCTTGAAACGATCAGCGCGCCCCGAGGGGCGCGCTTTTTTTTGTGCCCTACTTTCCCGGCGCGGGGTCGGTGGACCAGACATACGTTCTCCATCTTGCATCGGCCCCTTGCCATGCGGAAGCAGGGCGAAAACCAAGTCCCATGAGCAACTCGGAGGACGCCTGGTTTTCTGGATGGTGCTGTGCAAAGATTTCCAGGATATTCTGGTGCCTCGCCCAACTCAAAATAGCCTTGCCTGTCCTCCGCGCATGCCCTTGATTCCAGTACCGATGGTGCCATCGAAAGCCCAGGTCGATTTGGCCATTGGCTTGACGCAATCCGGCCCATCCCAAGAGGGCACCATCCTCCTTTCTCGTAACCAGCCAACGGCCAAATCCAAAATCTGAAAAATGGGTGTAGCGGCCAACGAAGGCTTCGGCCTCGTGGACATCTAAAAAAGGCAAATCCCCGGTCCAACGGAGGACACGGGGATCTGCATTCAGTTCAAAGAGGTGGCGACCATCTCCCGATTCCCATGTGCGAAAGCAGTATTCCGGATGGGAGGGTGTGGCCGACATGCTTATTTATCCATGCGGCGCGTCCGGCGATTGCCCGCTTCCTTTTGCGCTTCAAGCATATCATTCATGCGCTTTTGGAATTTGGACGTTTTGCCGCTGGCCTTGTTCGCCATGAGTTGCGCATGAATCGCCTTTTCATCGATAAAAAACTTTCGGATCGCCCATTGCTGAGCAAAAATCAGAATGTTGCTCACGAAGTAGTAGAAGGACAAGCCCGAGGCGTAGTTGTTGAACCACACCAACAGCATGAAGGGCATCAAATACTGGATGATCACCATTTGCTGCTGCATCATACTATTGCCGGACTGAGGCGTCATGGAGTTGTTGAACTTGGTGTACAAATAGGTCGAGATGGCCATGAGGATGGTGAACAAGCTCACGTGGTCGCCGTAGAAAGGAATACTAAACCATTGACCAAATTCAAAGATGGAATCGTAGGCCGATAAATCGTCCGCCCAGAGGAAGGACTTTTGGCGCAGCTCAATGCTCGCAGGGAAGAAGCGGAACATCGCGATCAAAATTGGGAATTGAAGGAGCTGAGGAATGCAACCACCTAAGGGATTGACACCCGCCTTTTGATAGAGGGCCATCACTTCTTGCTGCTTTTTAGCGGCATCGCTGTCTTTGTGGCGCTCATTGATTTCATCCAACTCCGGCTTGAGGACACGCATTTTGGCCATGCTCTTGTACGAAGAGAAAGTCAAAGGAGACAGGACCAGCTTGATGATGAGCGCCATCAAGAAGATGATGAAACCATAGTTCCACCCAAAATCATCAAAGAAGTTGAACATCGGGATGACCGCTCCCTTGGAGATCCAGCCGAAGATGCCCCAACCAAAGGGAATAATCTCGTCAAAATGCTGGCCGTAGTCCTTCAACGTAGTGTACTGGTTGGGTCCATGGTACCACAGTCCTTTGGCGTGCACCCCGCCATTGCTACCCGCCAAGGTCAATTCCGAACGGAAGAGACGGGTGTGGCCCGTGTCGCTCGCGTCGGGCGTTTTCGTCAATAAATGCGCCGTCGTGAAAGGGGTCTCCGAAGCAAAAATGCTGGAAAAGTACTGCTGCTTGTGCGCCACCCACCCGATGTTGGAGACGGTTTCCTCGTCGTCGCGTCCGTCGCTGAGGTAATCATCGGATTCATCGACCGCGTCCCAGAAGTAGGTTGACGTATTTTGTGCTTCGTTCGTCAAGCTTTTCTCGTTGCGGATTCCATCCTGTTTCCAATCAAGGGTCACATTCGCGGCACCCTCTACATCTAAGGCCCATGTCAGGCCATACCCTTCTCTCAAGGTATAGGTCCACGTGGTGGCACCCGAAGTCATGGTGATGGTTTGACTGCCATCATTTCCTTTCGATACGATGGCGGTAAACACCCCTTCGTGGGCCCCAACCATCGATTGGCGGCCGTTGACGAGGTAAAGATCTTCCCCATCGTAGCGTTGGTAGTCCTTGAGTTGCACCTGCTGAATTTGGGCACCCGCTGTGGTAAAGGTGTATTTCACCACCTCATTTTCGAGAACAACCTCCTCGGGGGCCGGGGTGGTGCTATCCTGGGTCGTGACCGCGGCCGGGATGGCATCGGAAACGGGGGCCTCGGGAACCGACTCTTCAACCTGGGCGGCGGCGGTTTCCGACGCGGGGGTATCCGGCTGAAGCTCGGACGCCCAGAAACTCATCCCAAACAGGATAGCCGCGATCAGCACAAAGCCGATGATTTGATTGCGGTCGATGGTTTTTTCTTCGAACATCTTACAGATTCTTATGGGTCAATGCAGCCGATACAAAGGCTACAAACAAGGGGTGGGGATTGGCCACCGTGGATTTGTATTCTGGGTGAAATTGGACGCCCACAAACCAAGGATGGCTGGGGATTTCCACGATTTCGACAAGACCGGTTTCCGGGTTGATGCCTGCGGCCTTCATCCCTGCTGCTTCAAGATCTGCGAGGTAGGCATTGTTAAATTCAAAGCGATGGCGGTGGCGTTCGGAAATGGTCGCCCGACCATAGAGCTGGCTGCTCAGCGTCCCTTCCGTCAGGGCACAGTCGCAGGCTCCCAAGCGCATGGTTCCCCCCTTATCCGTGACTTGTTTTTGTTCTTCCATCAAGTCAATGACAGGGTGTGCAGAATCTGGGTCCACTTCACTGGAATTGGCGTCTTTTAGGCCGAGGACATGGCGGGCATATTCAATGACGGAAGCTTGCATTCCAAAACAAATACCCAAGAAGGGAATTCCCTCTTCGCGGGCAATGCGCACAGCTTCGATTTTGCCTTCAAAACCACGAGATCCAAAGCCTGGTGCCACCAAAACCCCATGCAACCCAGCCAAGGCCTCCGAAGCATTCTCGGGAGTTAAATCTTCCGAGTGAATCCAGCGAACCTCTACTTTGGTTCGGTTCTCCGCTCCGGCGTGAATGAGTGCTTCTAAAATGGATTTGTACGAGTCTTTGAGCTCGACATATTTTCCGATTAAACCAATCTCCACCTGAGATTTAGGGGTTTGAAGACGGTCCATAAAGTCGTTCCAACGTCCCATATCGGGGCGTCCAATCACAGGAAGTTCCAACTTCTTGAGAACGACTTCATCCATGTTTTGGGCGAGTAGAAGTTGAGGAACCTCATAGATGGTTTTGGCATCCAAGGATTCAATGACCGCGTCGGGCGTGACGTTACAGAAGAGGGCCAATTTGCGCTTGATATCCTCCCCCAAAGCATGCTCCGAACGGCAGACAAGGATGTCCGGCTGAACGCCGCTTTCCTGAAGCATTTTCACCGAGTGCTGGGTAGGCTTGGTTTTCAACTCGCCCGTGGCACTCAAGTAAGGAACCAAGGTCAAGTGGACGCTCACGCAATTTCGACCGAGCTCCCAGCGGAGCTGACGAACGGATTCGATGTATGGGAGCGCCTCAATGTCGCCCACCGTTCCACCGATTTCGGTAATCACAATTTCGTATTCCCCACTCTCGCCCAGCAATTGCATGCGGCGCTTGATTTCGTCCGTAATATGCGGAATGACCTGTACGGTCTTACCGAGGTAATCCCCGCGGCGCTCCTTGTCAATCACGTGCTGGTAAATGCGGCCCGTGGTCACGTTGTTGGCTTGCGAAGTGGGACGGTTGAGGAAGCGCTCATAGTGGCCCAAATCCAAATCCGTTTCTGCCCCGTCATCGGTCACGTAACATTCTCCGTGTTCGTAGGGATTGAGAGTCCCTGGATCGATGTTGATGTAGGGATCAAATTTCTGAATGGTCACCGAAAAGCCCCGCGCTTGGAGCAGATTGGCGAGGGACGACGCGACAATACCTTTTCCCAAGGAAGAGGTGACCCCGCCGGTAACGAAGATGTATTTAGTGCTTGAAGCCATGAACGAGTGGGTTCTGGCAAAGTTAGGGTTTTAAAACGCGTAGCTCAACATCAAAGTGGGCATAATGGGCAATTGATTCACGCGCTTGGCCCGGGGAGTGTCGTAGTAAAAAATATTGGCCCGGTTGTACACGTTGGTGGCGGCAAGTGCCATTTCAATACGCTGATTTTTAGCGACTTGCCAATTCTTCTTGGCCGTCAAATCCAAACGGTGGTAGGCGGGCAAACGCTGGCTGTTCAAGTCACCATACAGGATGCCCATCTGGCCATTCTCCGTGGAATAGGGGTAATCCATGTTGGGTTGACCAAGTCCGTCCGTAAAGGTTTGCTGCTCGTAGTAGCCCCGAATCGGCGTAAAGGGGAAGCCCGAACCATAGTTCCACCGGACATTGATCTCCCAGTCCTTGTCGCCCTTGTAGGCCACCAGAAGGTTGAGGTTGTGACGTCGGTCAAATTGGGGAGCGTACGTGGTCACGCCATCAAATCGGGTCACCTTCCCGAGCGAATAGACTCCCCAGAAATACCAATGCTTGTCTTCGTAGGTGACCAAAGCGTCCACCCCGCGTGCTAGACCCGTTTCCACCATAAAGTCTTTTCGAAGGCTCTCGGGTTGATCTTCATAGACGGGGATGTCGTCATAGAGTTTGTACCGGTTGATGTTGGTGATTTGATTGAACCGCTTCACATAGCCCTCCAACTCCAAGGTCCAACGTCCCACCACATTCCATTCTCCGCCAAAGACCAAGTGCTCAGCCGTTTGCAACTTTGTATTCAAGGGTCGACCATTGAACTGACTGGGTAGGTCATCCGCCCCACTCAAGAAACCGTAGAAAAGGTTGACCACATCGCGGTCGCTGTTGGCTGCCACCAGGTTTTGCGAGTAGCGTCCAGCTGAGAGCTTAAATCGCAGGTATTCCGTCGCGTTGTATTTGAGCCCAAGGCGCGGCTCCACCCGCACGATGGCCAAGGATCCGTAGTTGTGCAAACGCAAGCCTGGCTGAATCAACCATCGGCCCTGCTGACGTTTATAGTCCATGTAGCCCCCTAACTCGGTGGTATTCTGCTCCTGGTCCAAGGTCCGCCCGACCGTATTGGTATACTGGTACTGGGTGTGGTATCCGACGAATTCCAAGCCATACTTGAACTCGTCGTACTTGCGCAATAGATAGGTAAAGTCTAGCCCCCCGTTAAACCCGTCAATCTGGCTTTCGCGAGGACGGTTTTCCAATTCGCTGGATTCAATAAAGTAGGCACTTTGGGCCAAATGGCCTTCGATAATGGTACCCGAGGAGGCAGGAACGACCAAAAAGTCTGCGCCATACCCTGTGGCCCGCCAATTGATCGCCTTGTCCCCGGCAAATTGCACGCCGTCGTTGAAATTGAATCCAAAGAGGTTCGCCTTGTTGCCACCCGTCGATTCCACGGTGTACTTGGCATACAAATCGGTGAACGTAAAGGGGAGACCACCATACTCCGTGGCGACGTAGGGATACACCACGGGGGCGATAGCGTTGAGGTAGGAGTTTTTGGCACTCACCAAGATGGAGCTGGGGGCCAAACCATCCTTGCCGCGAGGTCCCACGGGCACTTCCAATAAGGCCTTGGCCATGTAGGTGGAGCCGGAAACCTTCCCCGCAATGCGTTGGCGGTTTCCGGAACGCGTTCGGATGTCCATCACCGACGAATTGCGTCCCCCGTACTCTGCCCCAAAACCAGCGGTGTAGACATCCGCCTTTTGCAAGATGTCCGTGTCAAACACGGAGAAAAAACCGATGCTGTGGAAGGGATTGTAGAGGATCATCCCATCGAGTTTGACGAGGTTTTGGATTGGTGCACCGCCACGGATGTAGAGTTGGCCTCCTTGGTCGCCCGTAGTGATAACACCCGGAAGCACCTGGAGGGCACGCATCAAATCCGGCTCACCGCCTATGGAAAAGGTGGTGATGGATTTGGGACTCAGCTGAACCACTGCAGTGGCCACCTTGGTCTGCTGTTCTTGACGTTTGACATCAATGACCACATCATCGAGGACCACAGTGGATTCTTCAAGCAAGAAGCGCTCAAAACCAATGCGTCCCGACTTGACTGTGATGCTCCGCGCTATCGTCCCGTAGCCGGCCAATTTGACGGTGACTTGGTAGGTCCCAGCAGGGATGCCATTGATCTGAAAATAGCCATCCGAGTTCGTGTAGGCTGACAGGGGCGTCGTCAAACCCGGCTGGGCTACATCGACCGCAACCAAGGCATATTCCAAGGGCATTTGCGATCCCATTTCCTGCACATTCCCGCGAAGACCCCCAGGTAGCGATTGGGCATGGAGCGGCAACCAGCCCAGGATAAACAGCGCGAAAGCGCTAGTAAAGTATCTTAAAAAGAAGTTCATGCAGGATGTCTGAGTCATTGATGTGTGGGGCGCCCATACCTTTCGCTTGGCGATCGGCCTCGCGAAGATACCCCAGGATGCGCAGCAACTTGGAAGGCGGATAATTTTGAGCAATTCGGGCCACGTCGCGCAGCGCGAATTCCGAAATCTTTAATGCCGCTGCGGCTGTACGGGGATTTTTGTCGGGCAAAGCGCCATACACCAGCGCTTTCGAAAAATTCCCAAAGAGGAGGGACAGGGTGACTACCACCGGATTGTTCTTCGGGTTTTCGCCCATGCTTTTCGCAATGCGGTAGGACTGTGCGATGTCTTTGGCTGCGAGCGCCTTGATGAGCTCAAACGTGTTGAACTCTCGGCTGATACCCGTGCGCTCCTCGATGATTTTGGCCGTCACTTCACCACCCTGGCCCACAAAGGCCTGAATTTTCTCCAACTCATGATGGATGCGTGACAGGTCAGCCCCGATGTATTCCCCGAGCAGGGCGGCGGCCTTCCCACTCATTTTGAGGCCCATGCGTTGGGCTTGGCTCTCGACCCAAGGAGGGACTTGGTTGTCGTAAAGTTTGGGGAACTCCAAATACACCCCATCGTGTTTTTGAAGGGCTTTGTAGAGGGCTTTGCGCTTGTCAAGTTTTTTGCCTTTCAAGGCCAAGGCGAGCACCGTGCTCGGCTGCACCTGCGCCACATAGCTCGCCAAAGCTTCAATGTCTTTGATTTGCTGGGCTTCTTTGACCAAGACCACCGTGCGCTCGGCCATCATGGGAAAGCGCTTCGCTTCCGACATAATGGTGGCTGCATCCGTGTCCCGTCCGTAAAGCACTGTCAGATTGAAATCCCGCTCGTGTTCCTCGAGCGTGACCGTCGACAGCGTGTCCATCGCTTGGTCCATGAAAAAAGGCTCATCCCCCCCAAATACATACAGGGGGCGAAACTTTTTTTCTTGCCATTCGCGTTGCAAAACATCCAAGGTGACCGCCATAGTTCAAAAGTACGCGGAATTCCCCGCCGAGGAGGCTTGAAAGACTTGGATCTTGCGGTGTTTTGCCCCTACATATTCTCAGCGGTGGTGGTAGGGCTCATTGTTCAAAATCGTCCAAGCCCGATAGAGTTGTTCCGCAAAGAGTAGGCGTACCAAATCATGGGGAAAGGTCATCAAACCTAAGGCCATGCTACTTTGCGCTTGCGCTCGAAAATCCTCGGAAAACCCGTAGGCATCCCCCACCGCGAAAACCAGTCGTTTGGGACCTTGATTCATCCATTTTTGGCATTGGGCCGCAAAGCCATTGCTTGTGTAGGTCTTTCCCCGTTCATCCAACAAAACCAGGAGATCACCCGATTTTAAGGCATCCAATTGTTTATCCCGATTGGCCACCGCGTGGATGGAAAACTTTCCATAACGCTGGATACGCGGCAGAAAATGGGCCAAGCCCTCTTTGACATAGGCTTCTTGGGTATCTCCCACAACGAGCAAAACTATTTCCATGTATTCAAGGTGAATGGCGAATCATTCTCTCTGGCAAAGAGACGAAATTCTGCAAATCTAGGGGGCATGGGCTATCTTGCCAGGGTCAATCGCCTCGCGAACTATTCCGGATCATTGGCCCAATTCTCTGCTCAACGTGTACTCAAAAAAACGCCTCATACACCACGGAATGTCCTACGCTAAACGTGTGATCCTTCCTTTTTTTGATGGCCTTTCCTTGTACGATGTCGCCACCTTTTTTTGGCGCGGAATGATTGAAGGAGCGGTACCGAGCCGAGCATCGGCCATCAGCTTTTCATTTTTTCTTGCCCTCTTTCCAGGGGTCATTTTTCTGTTTACCCTCATTCCCTTTATCCCCTTGCAGGGCTTTCAAGAGCAACTCTTTCTCCTCCTCCAGGAAGTCTTGCCTCCGACGAGTTTTGATGCAGCCTACACCACCATCAACGACATTCTCACCATTCGGCGCGGAAACCTTTTGAGTGTAACCATTATTGCGACACTCATCTTCTCCACGAATGGCACCCTCTCACTCATAGGCAATTTTGGCTTGACCATTCACAAATTGAATGTGCGCGGATTTTGGTCTCAGTACCTCGCCGCGCTGGTTCTCACCTTGGTCTTGTCGTTCTTGTTGATTTTGGGCATTTCCCTTATCATGATCTCCCAGGACTTTCTGTCCCACTACATTCAAGATGACGTGCTGGGCATTCCCCTCGCCTCGATTCTTATTTGGGTCCGAAATTTTATCCTCCTGACCCTCATTCTTTTAGCCATATCCATCCTGTTTTACTTCGGGCCTATGCGTTCGGCCCCCTGGCGATTTGTTTCCCCGGGGTCCATTCTAGCGACCTTTTTAGTGGTGCTCTCTTCCGCCCTCTTCGGCACCTATGTCACCCACTTCTCCACCTACAACCAATTCTATGGCTCGATTGGAACCTTGCTCATCATTCAACTTTGGATCTATGTGAATGCGATCGGACTTTTAATCGGGTTTGAATTAAATGCAAGTATGGCGGAAGCAAAAAACCGCGTATCTTCCGACGACTAGAACGAAACTTAGACACACAAAACATGAAAAAAAGCATCCTCCTCGCGATCGCTTTGCTCCTCGGGGGCAAAATGATGGCACAAAGCGCAGACGGCATTTTGGGCGTCTGGTGGAATGAAGAAAAAGACGGAAAAGTCGAGGTCTACAAGGTGGGCAACGAGTACCGCGGCCGTGTCGTATATGTGAAGAACAACACGAACCCCGATGGTACGTCTCCCAAAAAAGACAACGAAAACCCTGATGCCAAGTTGCGCAGCCGCGTTATCCAGGGCACGACGATTTTGAACGGTCTGAAGTACGACGCTGAGGACAAAGAATGGGCAGGTGGTACGATCTACGACACGAAGTCTGGAAATACGTACGACTGCTACGCATACCTCCAAAAGGACGGTACGCTCTACTTCAAAGGGTACTTGCTGGGAATGCGCTTTATTGGCCGCTCAACGACCTGGACTCGCGCGAACTAGTCTCGCGTACATCTCTTTTAACTGCGCCCCTACTTCGGTGGGGGCGTATTTTTTTGCCTCCATGTCCATCGGCGCAACACGGAGGCCTTGCTCCCAAACCGTAAGAACACCTTGGGCGATCTCTTTGGGATCCAAGGCGACCCGAACGCCCCGTTCGGGACTCAACCATTGTTCAAAGGCCGGGATGTCCGTAGCGACAACGGGCAATCCGGTGTGTAGTGCCTCGAGCACGACAATGCCAAAGGTTTCCGTCTTGGAGGGCTGCACAAAAACATCGGCGGCGGCATACTCAGCATGAAGGGCTGTCGCATCCAGGGCGCCCACCCATTCCACCTGATCGGCCAGTCCCAACCCTTTGGCGTAGTCTTGCAAGCGGGCCATGCGTCCTCCATCGCCCACATGGCGGTAGACCCATGCCACTTCCGGATGACGGCGTTTGAGCTCCACCAGCGCCTCGAGAACCAAATCCACCCGTTTAATGCGGGCATTGGCCGGAATAAGGCTCGCAACACCCAAGAGGGTCACGCGGGAGGCCTTTGGTTGACTTGCCTTTTCGACATGGGGGAAACGTCCCAAATCCACCGCATTCGGAACGACGGTAAATCGGCTCGCACCAATACTGGGCAAGGCTTGCTGCAATTCGGCCTTGAGGTGCTCCGAAACGGGAAGAATGGCGCTAGCATCGTGGTAGGCCGTCCGCACCCGCTTCCCAAAAAGCTTATGACGCGTCCACCGGCCCGCCTTGGACCAGTGTTCGGTGATGTAGTAGGGGACATTCCACCTTCGGCCCAATTGCTCCGCAAGCAAACCTGCAGGAAAAACAACCTGTGCATGGATGGCCTCTGGAGTGGGCAGCCCTGTTTTCTTCGTCCATTTCTTGGACAAGAGGTTGGCCGCCCAAATGGGCGTGTGGTAGAGGGACTTCCACATTCGGGAACGCACCTGTAAAATGTGCTCCCCTTCCGAACCACGACCCCATTGAACATCCAACAATTTCGGCCCTAGGGCTATGTCGACAAACAAAAGTTCGGCGTCCACCCCGGCCTCCTTCGCCGCACGCCATTGGGCACGAATGAAGTTGCCCCGAACGGGATTTGCTTCATCGGGATACCAATATGTGAGCCAAAGAATCATGGGCGAAGTCGCTGTAAAATTCGTTTCAAGAAGGTATGCAAGTCTGGGGCCAAACCCAAGTACCGCATCCCCATCCAGGCCCACAGGCTATGCAGGCAAATTTCTAACACGGGATAGAGCACTTGGTTCCCGACAGAGAGGGTTTCAATGCTCATTCCAGGCATTGGGACGCCATATTGATCCTGACTCGGTCCCTCAATCCATGCCCAGACGAGGGCGTGCAGAGCGATACCTCCCACCAACCAGAGACAGGCCTTCACAAAGCCGACGCCCAACCAGACATGGCCCGTTAAGCGGTGCAAGGCCCAAAGTTTGACCCCATTATAAAGCACCATGGCCACAAAAATCACTTGGGCCGCCCCGGTCACGCCGTGATCGGGAATCCACCACTGACCGATCCCTACCGCAAAGGCGATTAGGGCCACATTGGCATAGAGCTCCCAACGGAAGGACTTGGAGGCAACCAAAACGAGACCGCTCGGCCCGGTCGCTACGTTGACAACTTGAGCCCCCGCAATCCACATCACGGCCCCCAAGCCCCCTTGGTAATTGGCGGGGAGCACATTGAAGGCCCAAGGGCTGACCGCGAGCGCCACCAGAAAGATCCAACCGGAGGCCAGCCATTGACTCTGAAGCGAGCGTTCACCGAGTGTTCGAACTTCCTCCCAGGATTCCGTCGCAACCAATTTGGCGATAATGGGGCGCAAGGAGGCGTTCATCGCCTTCATCGGCATGGACACCACAATGCCAAAATTGAACGCGATGCTGTAGTGCGCGACCGCGGTCAAACCCAACCATGCACCGACCATTAGGATATCCAGTTGCCCGAAGGCCATTTGGGCCGCGACCGTTCCAAGCATCACCGCCGAATACTTCAACATCGCTCTGCGCGGCCAGTCTCCGGATGAATCGGCCTCAGAGGGGGCAGGAAGCTGTCGACTGCGGAACCAAATCCACCCCGCCTGCAACACATAGCCGAGAAGCAAAGCGATCAAAAAGGGAGTTTGATCCCGTAAAAATCCACTCATGCGTACAAGCAATAGGAGGGTCAGCCAGCCTTTTCGGCCCGCATCTTTCAGCCAGTAAGGCAAGATGACTTGTTGGGCGTGAATGAGCCGCGAAGCAAAGAGTTCAAAGCCGACATAGGCCACGGCCATGGGAAGCAGGAAGGCTAGTTCATCGCGTT